>Ga0315336_1001409_pt1 | contig 47159 bp, 45 predicted proteins | sample ASW5metaG_FD_204512 | JGI IMG/M metagenome (GOLD analysis project Ga0315336, IMG submission 204512) | Ammonia-oxidizing marine archaeal communities from Monterey Bay, California, United States - ASW #5 | ecosystem: Environmental > Aquatic > Marine > Intertidal zone | place: USA: California... | reverse complement strand
TGTTCGCCGCCTATCTCGACGGCATCCGCAAGGCCGGCTCCTCGGTGGGCGCTGTGATCGAGATCGTCGCCGATGGCGTGCCGGCGGGGCTCGGCGCGCCGATCTACGCCAAGCTCGACCAGGACATCGCGTCCGGCCTGATGTCGATCAACGCTGTGAAGGGCGTCGAGATCGGCAACGGTTTCGAGGCCGCCCGCATCACCGGCGAACAGAACGCCGACGAGATGCGCATGGGCAATGACGGCAAGCCGGTGTTTCTGTCCAACAACGCCGGCGGAATATTGGGCGGTATCTCGACCGGCCAGGCGATCGTCGCCCGCTTCGCCGTCAAGCCGACCTCGTCGATCCTCACGCCGCGAAAGTCGATCGACAAGGATGGTCGCGATGTCGAAGTGATGACCAAGGGTCGGCACGACCCGTGCGTCGGCATCCGCGCCGTGCCGATCGGCGAGGCCATGGTTGCCTGCGCGATCGCCGATCATTATCTGCGGCACAGAGGACAGACGGGGAAGGGAGGGCAGTAGGGTAGTATGCTAAGCAGCCCCGCAGAAACAGCCAGAATTTCCTTTTCCCTACTCCCTTGCTGCCTTATTCCCCTACTCCCCTAGCGAAGCTTGCGAGCGCCCATGCCTTACGACCAGAAGAAGATCGTCGAAGCGATCCGCGCCTTCGAGCGCGGCGAGATTGTCGTCGTCATGGACGATGACGGGCGCGAGAACGAGGGCGACCTGATCGTCGCCGCCGTGCACTGCACGCCGGAGAAGATGGCCTTCATCGTGCGCAATACCTCCGGCATCGTCTGCACCCCAATGCTGCGCGAGGACGCCAGGCGGCTGAACCTCGCGCCGATGGTGGCGGACAATGACTCCGCCCACACCACCGCCTTCACCGTCAGTGTCGACTTCAAGCATGGCACGACGACCGGCATTTCCGCCGACGACCGCACGCTCACCGTGCGCAATCTCGCCAACGGCAATGTCGGTTCGTCGGATTTCGTGCGCCCCGGCCACATCTTCCCGCTGATCGCGCGCGAAGGCGGCGTGCTGATGCGCTCCGGCCACACCGAGGCCGCGGTCGATCTGTGCAAGCTCGCCGGCCTGCCGCCGGTCGGCGTCATCTCCGAGCTGGTCAATGACGACGGCACGGTCAAGCGCGGGCCCCAAGTGCAGGCCTTCGCCGAGGAACATGGCCTGAAGCAGGTTTCCGTGGCCGATCTCATCGCCTACCGCCAGCGCAAGGAAACGCTGGTCCAGCGCATCGCCTGTTCCGACATCGAAACGCCCGGTGGCAAGGCGCAGGCCTTCACCTACACTCTGCCATGGGATTCCATGCATCACCTGGCCGTGGTCTTCGGCGACATCCGTGACGGCGAGGACGTGCCGGTGCGCCTGCATCCGGAAGACGTGGTGAGCGACGTGTTCGGCACCAGCCACCGGCTCGACGGCATCATGAAGGCGATGGGCGAGCGAAGGCGCGGCGTCATCGTCTATCTGCGCGAAGGCTCGGTCGGCGTCGCCCACCAGGAGCGCAAGCGGCCGGCAAGCGGCGACCGCGAGGATCATGATGAGGCCCGCCGCCGCGAGAACGAGTGGCGCGAGATCGGCCTCGGCGCGCAGATACTGAAGGATCTCGGCATCTCCTCGATCAACCTGATCGCCTCGCGCGAGCGCCACTATATCGGCCTCGAGGGCTTCGGCATACACATCGCCAAGACGGAGATCCTCTAGGTACGACGCAGGTTTAGCCGGACGATTTCGTTTCACGCTGCAGGGACGATGCACTCGCCCTTGTCCACATCGCAATCTCCCGTCGCCAGCAGGCATTGACCAGCGAGCACGGTGGCCAGCGCGATCGCACCGGCCGCCACAGAGACCCAGAACCCGTTCTGCGGACCGAAATTGTCGACCATCCAGCCGGCGGCGAAGGAGCCCAGCGCCATGCCTATGCCGATTCCGGTCGTCACCCAGGTGACGCCTTCGGTGAGCATTGCCGGCGGAACGTGGCGTTCGATCAGGCCGAAGGCGGTGATGAAGGTCGGCGAGATCGCGACGCCGCTGATGAAGACGGCAACCGCCAGCGTCGGCACTGTGTCGACGAAGAGCAGCGGCAACGTGGTGAGCGCGATAACAGCGACCGCGAGCGCCAGTTGCCGCTGCAGCGGCGCCTTGAGGCTGAGCGCGCCGACGATGATACCGAGCACGAAGGATCCGAGGGCGTAGACGCCGATGACGAGGCTCGCCGCTTGCGGTTGGCCGAATGCCTTGGTGATCGCCACGGTCGCGACCTCGGTGGTGGCGAAGGTTGCGCCCACGAAGATCAGCGCGAAGGTGATGACCTGCACCGGTCGCAGGCGGATCGCCGAACCGGTCGCCCTATGTTCCGCCGGGCGGATGACTGGCTCGGACGACCGCTGCAGCAGGAATGCCGCCGAACCGAGCGCGAGCAGCAGCGTGCTTACCACCATGCCGGCTTCGGGAAACAGCGCGGCGCTCAAGCCCACCGACAGCGAGGCGCCGGCGACATAGACCAGTTCGTCCGCCGCCGATTCGAAGGCGAAAGCCGTGTTGAGTTCCGGCCGGTCGCGAAAAATCTCGGTCCAGCGCGCCCTGACCAGCGCCGGGATGCTGGGCATAGCGGCGGCAAGCAGCGCCGACCCGAACAACGTCCAGGCCGGCCAGTGCTGGTTGGCGGCAACGATCAATGTCGCGAAGGCAAGCACCGAGATGAGCGTCATCGGCGCGGCGATCGCCGTTTGGCCGCGCCGGTCCACCAGCCGCGACACCTGCGGCGACAGGAAAGCGTTGACCAGCGCATAGGTCGCCGAGACCGCGCCGGCCAGCCAGTATTCGCCATGCGTCTGCGACAGCATCGCCACGATGCCGATCGGCGCCATAGCGATCGGCAGCCGCGCGATGAAGGCGGCTGCGGCGAAGCCTTTGGCACCGGGGGCCCGAAGGATGTCCGCATAGGGGTTTCGCATGATCCTGCTCCTCGACAAGGGTAAATGCCGCCATTACATACGTGGCGTATGAATGTGAGATAGTTCATACGCTTCGTATGTCAATTGGCATACGACGCGTATGTGAGTAGGGCCAGAGCCATGCACAGACCGCGCAAGGAGATGATCGCCCAGACGCGCGCCAAGCTGATCGCGGCCGCCCGCCACGCCTTCGGCACTGTCGGCTATGCCGAAGCCTCGATGGACGATTTCACTGCCTCGGCCGGCCTCACGCGTGGCGCGCTCTACCATCATTTCGGCGACAAGAAGGGGCTGCTGCAGGCGGTGATCGCCGAGATCGACGGCGAAATGGCCGTGCGGGTGAACGAGGTGGCGTCGAAAGCGCCGACCCGCTGGCAGCATTTCGTCGATGAATGCACCAGCTATATCGAGATGGCGCTGGAGCCGGAAATCCAGCGCATCATGTTCCGCGACGGCCCGGCCGTGCTCGGCGACCCGGCGCAATGGCCCAATGCCAGTGCCTGCACGGCGTCAATGACCGATCACCTGACCGCGCTGCAGGAGGAGGGCGTCGTCGTTGCGGATATCGATCCCGAGACGACCTCGCGGCTGATCAATGGCGCCAGCAGCCAGGCCGCGCAGCGCATCGCCAATTCCAAGGATCCCGAAGCGACCTCGAAGAAGGCGATCGCGGCGTTCAAGCAACTGCTCGAAGGCTTGCGCAAGAGGGTTTGACCGCACGCCTGAGCACGCAAGTCACCGGGTTGTGCACCGGTTTCGGGCCGGCGCAATCCTGCCGCGATTGACAATAGCCGGGGCCAGCGCATCCTCCAACGCCAACTCTTGGAGTGGGAGAGTCGGGGCATGTGGGACTTCAGCATCGCCAGGTCTGTGTCCATCATGATGCGGACATGGCCGTTCATCGTCTTTCGCATGATCGTCTATTTCGGCATCACGGTCGCCTACATCATGGCAACCGGCACGGGCGCCAGCGTCGGCTACGGCGTCGGTCACATTTCGACCGACCCCGACGGCCCGATGTCCTTCGCGCTCTGGGGCGGCGTGGTCGGCTTCGGCGTCGTCTCGATCGCCGTCTACTGGATCCGCGAATACATTCTTTACGTGCTGAAGGCCGGCCATATCGCCGTCATGGTGCATCTGATCGACGGCCACGACGTGCCTGACGGCCAGAACCAGATCGCCTATGCCAAGGAAGTGGTCACCCAGCGTTTCGCCGAGGCCAACATCCTTTTCGTCGTCGACCAACTGGTCAAGGGCGCCATCCGCGCAATTACCGGCCTGATCGGCGGCATCGCAGCCTTCCTGCCGATTCCGGGCCTGAGCGGGCTGGTCAGCTTCATCAACACGGTGATCCGCCTGTCACTCACCTATGTCGATGAGATCATCCTCGGCTACAATATCCGCATCAATTCGAATTCGCCTTTCGAGACGGCGCGGCAAGGCGTCGTGCTTTACGCTCAGAACGGCAAGCACATGGTCAAGAACGCCATCTGGCTGGCGGTTATCATGTGGGGCGTGTCCTTCGTCATCTTCCTTCTGATGCTGGCACCGGCGGCCGCGATCCTGTGGGTCATGCCCGGCCAGCTTGCCGGTTGGGCCTTCGTGCTGGCCATCGTCTTTGCCTGGGCGTTCAAGGCGGCCTTCATCGAGCCTTTCGCCATCGCTTCGCTGATGCAGGTCTACTTCGAAGCCATCGAAGGCCAGACGCCCAATCCGGAATGGGATCGCCGCCTCGCCGAGGCGTCGTCCAAGTTCAGGGAACTGCGCGACAAGGCCCTGGGCTCCTACGGTGGCGGCTCGCGCTGGGATACGCCCCGGGCCGCTTGACCGGCGACCAATCAAGGCGTCGACTGGCCGCCAAGCCGCGCGATCGCCGATTTGAGCGGCGCCTCGCCGGCGCCGCGGAACGTCTCGCTCATTACCAGTTCTGGCAGCGGCAGGCGCTTGCCCCAGCCATGCGCTTCCAGGTCCGGCTTCGGCGCGAAGGCCGAGACGCGGCCGACGCACAGATAGGCGATCGGCGTGACATGCTCGGGGATCGACAAGAGCTGCTTCAGAGCCTCGGTTTCGATGATGCTCACCCAGCCGACGCCGACACCTTCGGCCCGCGCCGCCAGCCAGAAATTCTGCACCGCGCAGACGGTGCTGTAGAGGTCCATCTCCGGATTGTGCCAGCGCCCGAGCGGCGAGTCCTTTGACCGCTGCCGGTCGCAGGTGATGCACAGATTGAGCGCGCTTTCGCAGATGCCCTCCAGCTTCAGCGTCCTGTACAGCGCCTGCCGCTCCCCCTCGATCGCCGGCAGTTCCTGCTTGCGTGCAGCGAGGAACAGGTCGCGCACCTGCTGGCGCCTTGCCGCGTCGCGGATCACGATGAAGTTCCACGGCTGCATGTAGCCGACTGACGGCGCATGATGGGCTGCAATGAGAAGCCGCGCCAGCACACTGTCATCGAGATCTTCGGCGGTGAAATGGCTGCGCACATCACGTCTGGTGAACATCGCACGGTAGACCGCTTCGCGCGCCGATTGGTCAAAATCATCGCCGCTCGCGGCGATCGCTGCTGCCGTCATCGCTTTTCCCCTTGCGACAAGCAATCACCCGCCTGACCATGCGGATGACCATGTCTGCCAGGCCGGTCTTCTGGCTCGGGATCGTCCCGCATCCGGCGCCTTCCCGTCTTTCGACAGTGGCTTTGCCGGCGCGGTCCCCCTCACAGCGTTGGGCACGCCACGGAGTTCAACCGTGTTCCCGATTCTCCCGCATCGCGGGCACCAGGCAGCGGGCCGGACCTTACCGCGAAGCATGGGCCGCGCCAATGGCGCGGGCGACATGGGCTGACGCAATTTTCCCCAGCCATTCGGCGCTGGAACATGGTCATCCACGCAGCGGGTGCCTAGATTAGGCGCCATGGTCACCCGTCTCTACACGCATCCCATCTTCCTGGAACACCTCACGCCGCCCGGCCACCCCGAGCGGCCCGACCGCCTGCGCGCCATCGAGCGCGTGCTGGACGATGAGGCTTTTTCTGAACTTGAACGCGTCAAGGCGCCGGAGGGCGACGAAGCGACGCTCCTTTATGCGCACCCTGGGGACTTCGTCGAGCGTGTGCGCTCTGCGATCCCTCAAAACGGCATCGTCTCGATCGACGCCGACACCAGTGCCAGCCCGAAGAGCTGGCAGGCCGCGGTGACGGCGGTCGGCGCCGCCAATGCGGCGGTGGACGACGTCTTCGAGGGGCGCGCCGACAATGTCTTCGTGGCCGCGCGTCCGCCCGGCCACCACGCCGAAAAGGCCACGGCGATGGGGTTCTGCCTGTTCAACACGGCGGCGATCGCCGCCCGCTACGCGCAGAAGAAGCATCAGGCAGAGCGCGTCGCCATCGTCGACTGGGACGTCCATCACGGCAACGGCACGCAGGACATTTTCTGGGATGATCCGTCGGTTCTCTATTGCTCGACGCACCAGATGCCGCTTTACCCGGGCACCGGGGCCAGGAGCGAGACCGGCGCCGGCAACATCGTCAACGCGCCGCTGGCGCCCCGGACCGGCAGCGAGGTCTTCCGTGACGCCTTCCTGTCGCGCGTGCTACCCTCGATCGACGCGTTCGCGCCGGACCTGATCATCATTTCCGCCGGCTTTGACGCGCATCACCGCGACCCCCTGGCCGAGATCAACCTGACCGAGGACGATTTCGACTGGGCGACAGGTCAGCTGATGGAGCGCGCCGGGCGCCACAGCGGCAACAGGCTCGTCAGCTTGCTGGAAGGCGGCTACGATCTGCAGGGATTGGCATTTTCAGTCGCCGCCCATGTCGGGCGGCTGATGAAGGGATAAAGCATGGCTGTTGAAGGCAATGAGGACGTCAAGGCGATGAGCTTCGAACAGGCGCTCGACGCGCTGGAGAAGATCGTCGACGATCTGGAGCGCGGCGACGTCCCGCTCGACCAGTCGATCAGGATCTATGAGCGCGGCGAGGCGCTCAAGGCGCATTGCGACCGGCTGCTGAAGGCAGCCGAGGACAAGGTCGAGAAGATCAGGCTGTCGCGCGACGGCAAGCCGGTCGGAACGGAGCCGCTGGACGCCGACTGATTTGGAGTGGTGGGCAGAGCAAGCAGGTAAGGAGTTCAAGCCATGTGCCGCAACATCAAGACCCTGGCCAATTTCGAGCCGCCGGCGACCAATGACGAAGTGCATGACGCTGCGCTTCAATTCGTGCGCAAGCTGAGCGGCTCGACGAAACCTTCGAAGCGCAACGAGCATGCTTTCCATCATGCCGTCGAGGCAATCGCGGCCGCCGCGCGCGAATTGATCGACTCGCTCGAAACCAACCAAGAACCGCGCAACCGCGAGGAAGAGGCCGCCAAGGCAAAGGCCAGGTCGGCGCTTCGCTTCGCTTGAGGGAGCAGTCATGAGTTTCTTTCCGGGAAACGATCCCGAACCCGGCGACGCCTTCGCCTGCGATCAGATCGAGCTGATGGTGGTTCCGAACGCCAAGGATATTGGGGGGTTCGAGGTGCGTCGCGCCCTGCCGACGGCAAAGCGCCGCCTGGTCGGGCCGTTCATCTTCTTCGACCGCATGGGGCCGGCGATCCTGCGCGCCGGCCACGCGCTCGACGTGCGCCCGCATCCGCATATCGGGCTTTCCACCGTCACCTACCTGTTCGACGGCAAGATCAGGCATCGCGACTCGCTCGGCACCGAAATGGTGATCGCGCCGGGCGACGTGAATTTGATGACCGCCGGGCGCGGCATCGTCCACTCAGAGCGCACGCCGGAGGAACTGCGCGGCGCGCCGATGTCGGTCTCCGGCCTGCAAACCTGGCTGGCGCTGCCGGACGGCAAGGAGGAGATTGCCCCGGTGTTCGCGAACACGGCGGCGGCCCGCCTGCCCGAGATCGATGCCGAAGGCGTCAGCGGCCGCGTCGTCATCGGCGAATTCTCTGGGTTGCGCTCACCCGTCGCGACCGCCTCGGATACGCTCTATGCCGATCTGCGTCTGGCGGCGGGTGCTGCCGTGAAAATCCCGGCCGATGCCGAGGAGCGCGCTATCTACACGCTGGACGGCGAGGTCTCGATCGCCGGCGATGTTTTCCCGGCCGAACGGCTTCTGGTGTTCAAGCCTGGCGAGGAGATTGTCGTTTCCTCCGGACGCGGCGCGCATTTCATGCTGTTCGGGGGCGCCTCGCTGGGCTCCCAGCGCTACATCTGGTGGAATTTCGTCTCGTCCTCGAAGGAACGCATCGAACAGGCCAAGCAGGAATGGAAGACAGGCCGCTTCGACATCGTTCCTGGCGATGAGGAAGAGTTCATCCCTTTGCCCGACAACTAGGGATCGCTCAACCCGCGCGTCACTGGCGCGCATTTACATTCGCCGGCCGGCGGCCTATTGCCGCGCATGATTATGGCGCAATTTGCTGGTAGCGCCGTGTTCGATCGATTGAAGCAGGACGCGACCGAGTGAAGCCAGACACGCCGCTGCTCGACAAGGTCCGCATTCCGGCGGATTTGCGGACGCTCGACGAAAGCGCGCTGCCGCAGCTTGCCGCCGAACTGCGCGCCGAACTCATCGACGCCGTGTCGCAGACGGGCGGCCATCTCGGCGCCGGCCTCGGCGTCGTCGAACTGACTGTCGCGCTGCACTACGTCTTCAACACGCCGGACGACCGGCTGATCTGGGACGTCGGCCACCAGGCCTATCCGCACAAGATCCTGACCGGCCGCCGCGACCGCATCCGCACGCTGCGCCAGGAAGGCGGCCTATCCGGTTTCACCCGGCGGGCCGAGAGCGAATACGATCCGTTCGGCGCGGCACACTCCTCGACCTCGATTTCGGCCGGCCTCGGCATGGCCATGGGCCGCGACCTGTCGGGCCGCCGCAACAATGTCATTTCCGTCATCGGCGACGGCTCGATGTCGGCCGGCATGGCCTTCGAGGCGCTGAACAATGCCGGCGCGCTCGATGCCCGCCTCATCGTCATCCTCAACGACAACGACATGTCGATCGCGCCGCCGACTGGCGCGATGAGCGCCTATCTGGCCAGGCTTGCCTCCGGCAAGGCCTATCTCGGCCTGCGCGATTTCGGCAAGAAGCTGACCTCCTATCTCGGCAAGCGCGCCGACCGTGCCATCACCCGCGCCGTCGAGCATGCGCGCGGCTATGTCACCGGCGGCACCCTGTTCGAGGAGCTCGGCTTCTACCACATCGGTCCGATCGACGGGCACAATCTGGAGCACCTGATCCCGGTGCTGAAGAACGTGCGCGACAACGGCAAAGGCCCGGTGCTGATCCATGTGGTGACCCAGAAGGGAAAGGGCTACGCGCCGGCGGAGGCCGCGGCCGACAAATATCACGGCGTCAACAGGTTCGACGTCATCACCGGCGCGCAGGCCAAGGCGCCGGCCAACGCGCCCGCCTACACCAAGGTCTTCGCCGAGAGCCTGATCCAGGAAGCGCGCGAAGACGACCGCATCGTCGCCATCACCGCAGCCATGCCGAGCGGCACCGGCCTCGACCTCTTCGGCGAGGTGTTTCCGCAGAGAACCTTCGATGTCGGCATTGCCGAGCAGCATGCCGTGACCTTCGCCGCGGGGCTGGCCACCGAAGGCTACAAGCCTTTCGCCGCGATCTATTCCACCTTCCTGCAGCGCGCCTACGACCAGGTCGTCCACGACGTGGCGATCCAGAAGCTGCCGGTGCGCTTTCCCATCGACCGCGCCGGCTTCGTCGGCGCCGACGGCGCCACCCATTGCGGTGCTTTCGACACCACTTTCCTCGCTTCCCTGCCGGGTTTCGTCGTCATGGCCGCCGCCGACGAGGCGGAACTTCGGCATATGGTGCGCACGGCGGCGTTCTATGATGACGGCCCGATCGCCTTCCGCTATCCGCGCGGCAATGGCGTCGGCGTCGACATGCCGGAGCGTGGTTCGGTGCTCCAGATCGGCAAGGGCCGCGTCCTGAAGGAAGGGACCAAGGTCGCGCTGCTGTCCTTCGGCACGCGGCTGCAGGATTGCCTGTTGGCGGCCGAGGAACTCGGCGCGGCGGGCTTGTCCACCACCGTCGCGGACGCCCGCTTCGCCAAGCCGCTGGACGAGGATCTGATCCGGCGGCTGGCCCGTTCGCACGAAGTGCTGGTGACCGTGGAGGAGGGCGCCATCGGCGGCTTCGCCAGCCAGGTGCTGCATTTTCTTGCCCATGAGGGCCTGCTGGAAAGCGGCCTCAAGGTGCGGCCGCTGGTGCTGCCGGATGTGTTCACCGACCACGCCAAACCGGAAAAGATGTATGCCGACGCCGGCCTGGATTCGGCGGGCATAGTGCGCACCGTCTTTGCCGCGCTTGGCCGTGGCGTTGAGGCGCAGCGCGCCTGAATCGAAAGATCAATTGCCTGAATCAAATTGCCGGCGTCCGGCTTCAAGCTTTTGTTAACGCTTCGGTTTGGCGGTTCGCTTACCCTGTCTTTTGGCCGATTTTCAAGGGCGCCCTGCTAGACCCTCAAGCCAGGCAGGGAGTTAGAAAATGAAGACGCTTCTGTGCGGCATGATCCTTTTGGCGTCCATGGCGGCGCCGGCGACAGCCGAGACGCGTTACGACCGCAACCTTGAAAAGGCGGTGCTGGATATTGTCGCCGGCAAGATGGGTAACATCCGCGGGGGCTTTTCCTACAGGCAGGCGCCACAGCTCGTGGTGTTGCCGGATACCCCGCCGTCTCCGCCGCCTCCCGTTGAACCGTCGCGCAAGCAAGCCTCCGGCATCGATGGTCTGGCGCCGGCCGTCGAGCGCCCGGTTTCGCGCACCGTCTTCTAATCTAGAACCACATATCGCGCACGCAGCGCCCGTCGCGCGGCAGGTCGTCGAAAGTATCCAGGCCGTCGAAGTGGTCGATCGGCAGGTCGGCGACTTCCTCCGGCGGCGCGAGCCTGACATTGACGGCGATGCGGGTGCGGCCGCTCTTGTCGGAACGCAGGCCGCGCCAGGCGAGCACGCAGGCGCAGGTCGGACAGAACAGGATTTCCAGCACCGGTTCCGCCACCTCGGCCCGTCTGTAGGATTCCAGCGGACCGGCGACGCTGATACGCTCATCGACATAGTCGTAAGCCCAGAGCGTGCCGTAGCGGCGGCAAAGCGTGCAGTTGCAGGCGGTGATTCCACCGGGATCGCCTTCCAGCGTCCAATGGCTCGCGCCGCAATGACAGGTACCTTTCAGCATTGCCACCTCCATCGGCTGACGAACGGCCAGTTCATGCCGGCATTCTGCAGCCTGGCGCGCGATATTCAAACCCATTGCGTTCGCGTCCGGCTTTCGCCAATGAAGGCCGATGAATTCCGCTTTGCCAGCCAGCCAGCGCCAGCGGCTTGACGAATTGCTCGTCGCGCGCGGCCTGTTCGCCAGCCGCTCGCGCGCTCGCGACGCGATCGAGCGCGGCACGGTAACGATTGACGGCATTGTTGCCCGCAAGCCCGGCCAGCCCGTCGCGCCGGACTGCCAGATCGCCATCGACGATCCGGCGCGGGCCTATGTGTCGCGTGCCGCGCTGAAGCTGATTGCCGGTCTCGACCGTTTCGGCCTGGACCCTGCGGGCTGCGAAGCGCTCGATATCGGCGCCTCGACGGGGGGCTTCACCCAGGTGCTGCTCAATCGCGGCGCGGCGCATGTCACGGCGATCGATGTCGGTCACGGCCAGATACATCCCGACATTGCCGGCGACCGGCGCGTGACGGTATTGCAAGGGCTCAACGCGCGCGATCTGACGGCGGCGGATCTCGGTGGCCGCGTTCCCGGTTTCCTGGTCTGCGACGTCTCCTTCATCTCCCTGAAGCTTGCGCTGCCGCCGGCGCTGGAACTGGCGGGCGAGGGCGCCAAGGCAATTCTCCTGGTCAAGCCGCAATTCGAGGCCGGACGCGAGGCAATCGGCAAGGGCGGGCTGCTCAAGGAGCCGGCTGATGCCGAACGTGTCGCTGCTGGGCTGCACGATTGGCTGTCCTCCATTCCGGGCTGGCGGGCGCTGGGACTTCACCCGTCGCCGATCGAAGGCGGCGACGGCAACCGCGAGTTCCTGCTCGCCGCCGTAAAGGACGCGGGTTCGCGATGAGCACACGCTTGACGATCGCAAGGCTCGGCTCGCAAGGCGACGGCATTGCCAATGCCGAAGGCGGGGAGGTCTTCATCCCGTTCACGCTGCCGGGCGAAACCGTCACCGCCGCGCGTCAGAAGGATCGCGCCACGCTGATATCGGTGCTGGAAGCCTCGCCGCTCAGGATCGACCCGGCCTGCCGCCACTTCACCGAATGCGGCGGCTGCGCGCTGCAGCATTACGAGGCCGCGGCCTATCAGCAATGGAAGCGCGAGAAGGTCGTGCAGGCGTTGAAGGCCAAGGGCATCGCTTGCGACATGGCTGCGCTGGTGCCATGCGCGCCGCATACCCGCCGCCGCGTCACCTTCAGCGCCAGGCGCACCGAGGCCGGCATGCTGTTCGGCTTCGTGCGAGCGCTTTCCTCCGAGATCATTCCGATCGAGGAATGCCCAATCTCGCTTCCGGCGATTGTTTCTGCGCTCGACAAATTGCGCGCGCTGGCCGAATTGGTCTGTGCGACGCCGAAGGCCTTCCACTTGACGGTGACCGTCACTGCGTCAGGCCTCGATATTGCGGTCCATGATTCCGGCAAGCTTGGCGATCACCAGCGCCGCATCGCCTCCAACTTTGTCATGGCCGAGGGTCTGGCAAGGCTTTCTGTCGACGGCGAGATCGTCGTCGAGCCGAATAAGCCCGTGGTGCAGTTCGGACCGGTCGCGGTCGCCGTGCCGCCCGGCGCCTTCCTGCAGGCCACGGAAGCCGCCGAGCGGACTATGGCGGACCTTGTCGGGCAGCATCTGTCGCGCGCGAAGAAGGTGGCGGACCTGTTTGCCGGTTGCGGCAGCTTTGCGCTTCGGCTTGGCGCGAAGTCTGAGGTCCATGCCGTCGAAGGCGATGCGCCGGCGCTTGCCGCGCTCGACCGCGCCTACCGCTTCGCCGGCGGCCTGAAGCGGGTGACCAGCGAACGCCGCGACCTGTTCCGCCGGCCGCTGACCTTCAAGGAATTGAACGCCTTTGACGGACTGGTCTTCGATCCGCCACGCGCCGGCGCCGAGGACCAGTCGAAGCAGATCGCCCGTTCCGACGTGCCGCTGGTCGCAGCCGTCTCATGCAATCCGGTGACGCTCGCACGGGATTTGCGGATATTGATCGACGGCGGTTACGCGCTGAAAAGCGTCACGCCGATCGACCAATTCCTGTGGTCTCCGCATGTCGAGGCCGTGGCCTTGCTGGAGAAACCGAAGCGGCGGCGCTAGGGCGGTTTCACCGTTTCTCATGGACACGACGAAACGCTCTTTTCTCGGAATTGCCGTTACCGGATCGGCTCTCGCGCCAGGCCAATCATGATCACATTTCGTTGATTGCGCCGTTTCCGGCGCGCTTGCGGGCAGCCTGAGGGGAGCGCGCCGCAAAGCCGCCTCTTTGCGCCTATTTAGTTCGGACAAGCTGGAGAAGGGTTAGGCTTCCCCAGAGCCGGTTGCTTTACCCATGGTGGCCAGAAAATGCGCACGCTCCGGAGATTGCTCGGTTTCTTCGTTCTCGTCGTCTTCGTTGCGGGTTCGGCGACGGGCGCGTTGGCGCAACAGCAGAAACGCCTTGCCTTCGTCATCGGCAATGCCGCCTATCCGTCGGGCGCGCTGGCAACGCCGTCCAACGATGCAGGACTGATCGCGCAGACTTTGCAGGCTGCGGGTTTCGACGTGGTCGGTGCGCGCGACGTCGACCAAGAATCGCTGCGCGGCGCCTATCGCGATTTCCTGACCAAGGTTTCGGCCGCCGGTCCCGACGCGGTGGTCTTCGTCTACCTTGCCGGTCATGGCGCGCAGTTCGAGGGCGAGAATTATTTCCTGCCGGTCGATGCCAAGATCGCCAATGCGGCCGATGTGCCGATCCAGGCGGTGCGCATTTCCGATCTCACGAGGCCGCTCGCTGCCTTGCCGAATAAGGTCAACATCGTCGTGCTCGACGCGGCTCGGCCGAACGATTTTCTCCAGTCGGACCAGCCGCTGGCCGGTGGCCTGGCGCTGGTCGATCCCGACCCGAACATGCTGATCGCCTTCAACGCCGCGCCGGGCACGGCGGCCCCGGAAGGCGAGGGGCCATATGGCGCCTATGCCCAGGCGCTCGCCGAGATGATGCGCGACGGCGGCCTGTCGCTCGAGGATGTGTTCGACCGCACCCGCCTGCGCGTCAACGAGGCGACCAAAGGCGCGCAAGTGCCGTGGGACGCCTCGAAGATTGATGCGCCCTTCGTATTCTTCGACCGCGCGCCGGACGCGCCGGCGCCCAAGGTTTCCGAGGCGCAATCCCAGGCTGACCGCACAAGGGAGATCCGCGACTTCGACGCTCGCGATGCCTATTTCGCGGCCCTCGACCGCGACACGCTGCGCGGCTATGAGGATTTCATCGTCGCCTATCCGCACGATCCGATGGCCAAGCGCGTGCGCGCCATCATCGCGGCGCGGCGCGAGGCGATCACCTGGCGCGAAACGTGGCTGCGGGATACCCCGGAAGCCTACTGGTCCTATCTCCGGCGCTACCCGCATGGCCCTCATGCCTGGGATGCCCGCCGCCGGCTCGAGCATTTCGAGGCCGCCCTGGAGCCGCCGGAGGATTTCACCGTCTACGCCTATGACGTGCCGCCTCCTCCGGAGGAGGAGATCGTCTATGTCGACCGTCCGGTGATCTATTTCGACGATCCGGACTTCGATTTCGAACCGCCGCCGCCCGTCGCGGTGGTTTTCCTGCCGCCGCCGCCGCCGGACTTCGTGGTGTTGGCGCCACCGCCACCGCCGATCGGAATTTTCGTCCTGCCGAGCCCGGTCTTCGTGCCGTTCCCGAGATGGATCAATCCGCCGCGTGACATCGTGCCGCCGCCGGACAACATCATCTTCAACAACATTCACAACACCACGATCATCAACAACACCACGATCAACGAGAACGGCAATGCGCAAGGCGGCCTGACCACCGGCCAGAAGCTGACCGCCGGTGCGGCCGGGTTGGGCGCCGCGGCGCTCGCGACCAAGGTGGCGTTGCCGCCGCTGCTGCAGAAGAAGGCGGTGCTTGAGCAGGGCAAGCAGCCGGGCCTTGTGACGCCCTTGAAGAAGCCGCTAGCCACCGAGCATGCCTTGCCCGGGGCCGGTGGCACCACCATGCCGCTCGTCAACGGCAAGCCGCTACCGCTTGCCAAAGGCAAGACGGTCCCGCTTTCGAACGGCAAGACGGTCCCGCTTGTGAACGGCAAGACGTTGCCGACCGTCAACGGCAAGCCGGCGGTGGCTGATAGCCATCTGAAGACGCTCGGCAAGCAGGGTGAGGGAGTAACCGGCCAGGGCGCCGGAGCGCAGACCGGCAAAGGCAAATTGCACAAGCTGCCTACCGTCAACGGCGTACCTGTCACGAACGGACCGACGGCGCAGGACAAGCTCAGGAAAAACAACCCTGCTACCCTGTCCGATCAGAACGTCAGCAAACCTAAACGGCTCACGCACAAGGATCTTGCCACCGGCGCGCCCCTAGCTCCGAACGAAAAGGGGACAGGCAATGGCGGTGACGGCGGCAAGAAGTTCCGCAAGCAGACCGGGGCCGCCGGTGGACCGGCCGGCGCCGAGGTCAATGTCGAGCGCAATTTCAAGGTCAACAAACCGAACCCGCAGGTGCTGTCCAAGCCGGTAAAGCCCGAATTCCATGCGCAGCCGAAGTTCCAGGTCCAGCAGCAGGAGCGCCGCGTCCAGCAGCAGCCCAAGCCGCAAGGAAACAACAAGCCGCAGCCGCCGCAGGGAAACAAGAAGCCGACATGCGGGCATCCGGGTGAGCCGCCCTGCAAGTAGCTTGCTGGTCGCGGCCGAGGCGACAGTTCTGCGTTGATGGGCCGGGTTGCCTGGCCTGTCAAACCGCCGATCACCAGATGGTGGGTCCGTAGCGCGTCAATCCGGTTGCGGCCGGCCGACCGTGCGGGCAGGCAATGTCAGTCTATGAGCTCGGAGAAAGCCGTTTCGCAGTGCCGCCCCGCTGGTTCAGCGAAACCCAAATGTTCGGATCCTGCTGCGACTGTCGTTTGAGGAAATAGTAACCGGTCGCGTTCCAGGGGCGGATTTCGTCGACCAGATTGTCCAGGATGAGATCGCCCTTGTCGGTCTTCACCGTCAGGATTGTATGGCCTTCATTGTTGAGGTCGCGCACCACCGTCATAAGCAGCGCCTGCCGGGGAAATCCCGCCTCCTGCAGAAGCTTTCGCTTGTAGAGCGCGTAGATCTTGCAATCGCCCTTGCCGTCCACCGGGTAGTCCCAGTGGTCCATCATCGTGCCCCAGTGATCGTAGTTGCTGACGGGCTTGATGAACCGGTTCGCTTTCTGGTTTATCCGCTTGAGAATGCTCAAGTTCTGCGCGGTCAGCTTGACGCTGGTGGCCGGCAGCGCGGGCACCTTGCATTCTTTCGGCCGGCGATGACAGAAATCGAGCCAGCCATACGGGACGCTGGTGCTGCCCCCAACCGAGGCGAAACTGGCTGCAGGCCGTGTCGACGCCAGCTTGAACGGCGACGGCTGCGCCGCCGCGGCTCCGTCCAGCAGCGACGAAGCGCCGATCAACGAGACGAGGCCAAGGAAGAGAGAAGAGGTCGGGACACCACGGGAACGCTGCATTGCCAACACCACCGCAACGAGGAGACTGGCCACAGGCTAATGCGCAAAAGCCGGTCCGGCCAATTAAACAATTAATAATGTCCTAACACGATTGTGTTCAGTTCAAGGTGCAGATGGGGCAGGCGAAAAAAATCATCCCGTCAGCCTGTGCCTGACGGGATGCGCTTCAGAAGGGGGGCAGCCTCGCACGCTGGCAGAACGCTCCGGCGCGCCAGAACCTCGCAATCCGCTTATGCCATGACTGAATTCAGGCCAGATCGGCTCAGACCTCAAACCCTGGTGCCGCCCACGGTCATCTGGTTCATCCGCAGATGCGGCTGGCCGACGCCGACGGGCACGCCCTGTCCGGCCTTGCCGCACATGCCGATGCCATTGTCGAGCTTCATGTCGTTGCCGATCATGCTGACGCGGTGCATTGCGTCCGGCCCGTTGCCGATCAGCATCGCCCCCTTGATCGGTTGCGTCACCCTGCCGTTCTCGATCATGTAGGCCTCGGTGCAGCCGAACACGAACTTGCCCGATGTGATGTCGACCTGGCCGCCGCCGAAGGATACGGCGTAGATGCCGTTCTTGACCGAGGCGATGATCTCCTCCGGCTGCATGTCGCCCGAGGTCATGTAGGTGTTGGTCATGCGCGGCATCGGCTGGTGCGCATAGCCCTCGCGCCGGCCGTTGCCGGTCGCCTTCATGCCCATCAGGCGGGCATTCTGGCGGTCCTGCATGTAGCCTACCAGTACGCCGTCCTCGATCAGCACGTTGCGCGCCGAGGGCGTGCCTTCATCGTCGACGGTGAGCGAGCCGCGCCGCTCGGGAATCGTGCCGTCATCGACCACGGTGACACCCTTCGCCGCCACTTGGCTGCCCATCAGCCCGGCAAAGGCCGAGGTCTTCTTGCGGTTGAAATCGCCTTCCAGCCCGTGGCCGACCGCCTCATGCAGCATCACGCCCGGCCAGCCGCTGGACAGCACGATGTCGAACGTGCCGGCCGGCGCGGGAATCGCCTCGAGGTTGACCAGCGCCTGCCGCAGCGCTTCGCTCGCGGCGTGCTTCCAGCTTTCCTCGCTGACGAACTCGCCAAAACTCTTGCGGCCGCCCATGCCGTAGGAGCCGCTCTCCTGCCGGTCGCCGCTGCCGACAACGACCGAAACGTTGATCCGCACCAGCGGGCGGATGTCGCGCACGATCTGGCCGTCGCCACGCACGATCTCGACATGCTGCCACGAGGCGGCGAGCGAGGCCGTCACCTGGCGCACGCGCGGATCCCTCGCGCGCAGCCAGCCGTCAATCTCCTGCAACAGCTTGGCCTTGGCTTCGAAGGAAGGGGAGGGGATAGGGTTTTCATCGCCATAGAGATGGCGGTTGGTGCGGGCGGGCGCTCCTGCGAGCGTGCCGGAATAGCCGCCCTTGACCGCCGAGACGGCATCGGCCGCGCGCAGCAGCGAGGCCTCGGAGAGATCGCTGGAATGCGCATAGCCGCTGGCCTCGCCGGCCACGGCGCGCAGGCCGAACCCCTGGTCGGTGTTGAAATTGGCCGTCTTCAGCCTGCCATTGTCGAACATCAGCGCCTCGCTCTCGCTGTATTCGAGGAACAGCTCGCCGTCGTCGGCGCCCTTGATGGTGTCGGCGACGATCTCTTTGACGCGATCGTCGGAAATGTCGAATTGGCCGATCAGGCTGTTCATGGCAGGGTATCCGCTGGGTTCTGGTCGTTCCCCCGATGTAGGGGCGCAGGCACGTCAAGACAATCGGCGGCGTTCACACGCGATCGTCACCGCCCGCGAATCCGTGGATAACCCCAGCCACGCCGGGTTCAGGGCAGGGCGGCGAAGCCTTCGGCGAAGCCCTTGAGATCGACGGGAATGCCGATGCCTTCCTCCGGCGTCTGGAAGACGATGAAGGTGGCCGAGGTGCCGCTCTTGAGCGTGTCGAGCAGCGGCTTTTCGAGGATCACCTCGGCATAGCAGCCATCCTGGAAGCAGCGCACGAAATAGGCCCGGCCGATATCCTTGCCGTCGACATTGAGGCCGAGGCCGTTGGGCAGGAGCACGCCGAGAGGCGCCAGCACGCGCAGGATCTCGGCCTTATTGTCGGCGGTGCGCAGCACCACCACCGAAAGGCCCATTTCAGGACGATCCTCGGCGACGACGTTCTGCATCATCACGCATTGCTCGGAGGTCGCTCCCGCCGGGGTATCGCATATGATCGACCATGCGCCATGCGTCGACTTCACCGTGCCGCTGGGCGGCGTCGCGTTGTTCGGCGAGGCGGCGGCGCCGACGGCTATGCCGACGCCGAGCAAGGCGACGGCAAGAACGACCTTCGCCAAGGTTCTCGAAAGCCAGGAAGTCATAACGGCTCCATTGCGAATCACGGCACTTTAAGCTGCGCCCGGGCCAAGTAAAGGACGAGACCGCCGCCGGCCCGCCCCGATACCGGCAATTGCGTGCTTTTCCAAAGCAAATTCGCCCGAATTGGGGCCGCTGCGCATATAGCATGGCGGGCGCCGAACACGGCCTTCGGCTTGCGCGCAAAAATGCCGCACGGTTTCCTCTGCTCCTTTCTTGCGGAGGGAAAAGGAGTATGGTTTGAACCACCCTAGGGACAGACCGGGATTCCCAATCCCGGCGTCGTCCGTTATTGGTGCGACCAGATCGCGGGAAGTGGGAGACGATGAGGGCGATGAGGAAATTCCTGGCAAGCGCTGAATTCTTGGCAGGTACGGCAGCTTCGGCCGTGCTCTTCTCCGGTGCCGCGGCCCGTGCCGACCAGCCCCGGCCATGGGAGGTAACCTTCCAGGACCCCGCGACCGACATGATGCGGCAGATCGAGCGGTTCGGGAACTACACCATGTGGTTCATCGTCCCGATAACCGTGCTCGTGCTGGTGCTTCTGCTGGTCTGCATTGTCAGGTTCCGCGCCAGCGCCAATCCGGTGCCATCCAAGACCAGCCACAATACGCTCATCGAGGTGGTATGGACGGTGGGGCCGGTTATCGTGCTCTTGCTCATTGCCATTCCTTCCTTCCAGTTGCTCACCGCGCAGTACACCCCGCCGGAGGAAGCCAAGCTCACCGTGAAGGCGACCGGCAATCAGTGGAACTGGGACTATGAGTATCAGGTCGACAAGACCTTCTCGTTCAACTCTGCGGTCCTGCAGGACGGCGACCGCGCCAAGGCCGGGAAGGAAGACCGCGCCCTTTATCCGCGCCTGCTTGCGGTCGACAACGAGTTGGTCGTGCCGGTCAATACCACCACCCGCGTGCTGATCACCGCGACCGACGTCATCCACTCTTTCGCAGTGCCTTCCTTCGGCATCAAGATGGACGCCGTTCCCGGCCGCACCAACGAGACCTGGTTCAAGGCGGAGAAGGAAGGCCTCTACTACGGCCAGTGCTCGCAGCTCTGCGGCAAGGACCATGCCTTCATGCCGATCGCCGTGCGCGTTGTTTCCGATGCGCAGTTCAAGACCTGGCTGGAGACGGCCAAGACCGACGTGCCCGCCGCCAACAAGGCGCTGATGGCCGAGATCGATGGTACCAACAAGGTAGCGGCCGCCGGCAACTGAGCCGCGGGTTAGCAAGATTTAGGGAACGGAGCGGAACATGGCAGAGGCTGCAGCTCACGACCACGACGACCACAGGCCGCATGGCTGGGTCCGCTGGGTCTACTCGACCAACCACAAGGACATCGGCACGCTCTACCTGATCTTCGCGATCATTGCCGGCATCATCGGCGGCGCGCTCTCGGTCGCCATCCGCATGGAATTGCAGGAGCCGGGCATCCAGATCTTCAGCGGTCTGGCGCAGATGGTCTATGGCATGCAGGGCGACGCCGCCATCGACGGCGGCAAGAGCATGTACAACGCATTCGGCGCCGCGCACGGCCTGATCATGATCTTCTTCATGGTCATGCCGGCCCTGATCGGCGGCTTCGCCAACTGGATGGTGCCGATCATGATCGGCGCGCCGGACATGGCTTTCCCGCGCATGAACAACATCTCCTTCTGGCTGCTGCCGCCGGCCTTCATCCTGCTGCTTTCCTCGATGTTCGTGCCGAGCGCGCCCGGCGCTTTCGGCGTCGGCGGCGGCTGGACGATCTATCCGCCGCTCTCGACATCGGGCCAGCCGGGTCCCGCAATGGATCTCGCGATCCTGTCGATCCACATCGCCGGCGCCTCGTCGATCCTCGGCGCCATCAATTTCATCACCACCATCTTCAACATGCGCGCGCCCGGCATGACGCTGCACAAGATGCCGCTGTTCGCGTGGGCGGTGCTGATCACCGCCTTCCTGCTGCTTCTGTCGCTGCCCGTCCTGGCGGGCGGCATCACCATGCTGCTCACCGACCGCAACTTCGGCACCGCCTTCTTCGTGCCGGATCAGGGCGGTGACCCGCTGCTCTTCCAGCACCTGTTCTGGTTCTTCGGCCATCCCGAAGTGTACATCCTGATCCTGCCGGGCTTCGGCATCATCAGCCACATCGTCTCGACCTTCTCGAAGAAGCCCGTCTTCGGCTATCTCGGCATGGCCTACGCCATGGTCGCGATCGGCGCCGTTGGCTTCATCGTCTGGGCGCACCACATGTACACCACCGGCCTTTCGCTCGACACGCAGCGCTACTTCGTGTTCGCCACCATGGTCATCGCGGTGCCGACCGGTGTGAAGATCTTCTCCTGGATCGCCACGATGTGGGGCGGCTCGATCTCGTTCAAGCCGCCGATGCTGTGGGCGCTGGGCTTCATCTTCCTGTTCACGATCGGTGGCGTCACCGGCGTCCAGCTGGCCAATGCCGGCCTCGACCGCTCGCTGCACGACACCTATTTCGTGATCGCCCACTTCCACTACGTGCTGTCGCTGGGCGCCGTGTTCGCAATCTTCGCCGGCTGGTACTACTGGTTCCCGAAGATGACCGGCTACATGTACTCGCCGGTGATCGCCAACACCCACTTCTGGGTCACCTTTGTCGGCGTCAACCTGATCTTCTTCCCGCAGCACTTCCTCGGCCTCGCCGGCATGCCGCGCCGCACCGTTGACTATCCGGACGCTTTCGCCGGCTGGAACATGGTGTCGTCCTACGGCTCCTACATTTCTGCCGTGGGCGTTGCGATCTTCCTCTACGGCGTGTTCGAGGCCTTCCAGAAGAAGCGCGTCGCCGGCGCGAACCCGTGGGGCGAGGGCGCCACCACGCTCGAATGGCAGCTGCCTTCGCCGCCCCCGTTCCACCAGTGGGAACAGTTGCCGAAGATCAAGTAAGCGGCATCCGCCGACGCATACGAGACCGCCGGCTAGTCCGGCGGTCTTGGCCAACGGAATGATGGATTTTAAGTACGCATGGCCCTTGTCGAAGACAGATTGATGGAGGAAGCGGGCTTTCGCATATCGGAAGCGACCGCGGGTGATTACTTCGCCCTGTTGAAGCCTCGGGTCATGTCGCTGGTCGTCTTCACGGCTTTTGTCGGCCTGGTCGCGGCGCCCGTCGCCATCAACCCCCTGCTGGCGATGATCGCCATCCTTGCGATCGCCATCGGGGCGGGCGCCTCGGGAGCGCTCAACATGTGGTATGACGCCGACATAGACGCGGTGATGACCAGGACGGCCAGCCGTCCGGTGCCGGCCGGCCGCGTCAGCCCGGGCGAGGCGCTGAGCTTCGGTTTGGTGCTGTCGGTGCTGTCGGTCATGACGCTCGGCGTGCTGGTCAACTGGCTGTCGGCATCGCTTCTGGCCTTCACCATCTTCTTCTACGCCGTCGTCTACACCATGTGGCTGAAGCGCTGGACGCCGCAGAACATCGTCATTGGCGGCGCCGCCGGCGCCATCCCGCCAGTGATCGGCTGGGCTGCCGTGACCGGATCGGTCAGCCTCGAAAGCGTGATCCTGTTCCTGATCATCTTCCTGTGGACGCCGCCGCATTTCTGGGCGCTGGCGCTGTTCAAGTCCGATGACTACGCCCGCGCCGGCATCCCGATGATGCCGAACGTCGCCGGCCCGGCCTCGACCCGCAGGCAGATCTTTGCTTATGCGCTGATCCTGGCGCCGGTCGGTGTCCTGCCTTGGGCGCTCGGCTACACCACGGCCGGCTATGGCGTTGTTTCGGCGATCCTCGGCGCGGGCTTCGTCTGGTATGCGTGGAAAGTGCTCGGCATGGCCGACGGCGATCGCGCGATGAAACCGGCCAAGGCGTTGTTCGGCTATTCGCTGCTTTATCTCTTCGCGATCTTCGCCGCCTATCTCGTCGACTGCGTGGTCGGGCGAGCCTTCATGATGGGGGGACTATGATCGTGGCCGAGAAGAACCTCGAACTGGTCACGCTGACCGAACGCCAGCAGAAGGCGCGCCGAAACCGCTCGATTGCAATTGGGTTCGCGCTGGCGGCGCTGGTCGTCATCTTCTATGCCGCCACCATCGTGCGTTTCGGCCATCAGGGCGCCAGCCTCACCGGCTCGGGCCTGCTGGGAGGCGGCTGATGAGCGGCGACTCGAGCAAGCCCCGCAAGCTGAACAACGGCATCGTCGCCGCCGTCTGCCTTTCGTTCTTCGCCGGCATGGTCGGCATGGCCTACGCGGCGGTGCCGCTCTACAAGATGTTCTGCCAGGTCACCGGCTATGGCGGCACCACGCAGCGCGCCGAGAAGCAATATGCCGGCCGTGTGCTCGACCGTGACATCACCATCCGCTTCGACGCCAACACCAACGGCATTCCGTGGCAGTTCGAGCCTGTCGCCCGTTCAGTGACGATCAAGATAGGCGAGACGACGCAGGCGCATTACAGCGCCACCAACAGGTTCGACCGCCCCGTCACCGGCCGCGCCTCGTTCAACGTCCAACCCGAGATGGCCGGCGCCTACTTCAACAAGGTGGAGTGCTTCTGCTTCACCGACACGACGCTGAAGCCCGGTGAGACGCTGGACATGCCCGTCTTGTTCTATGTCGATCCAGACATCGTCAACGTGCCGGAACTCAAGGACTTGAAGACCATCACCCTGTCCTACACGATGTTCCCGGTCGAAAAGAAACAGCCGGTGGCCTCCTCAGCGCCAGCCGCTGGCACCAGCAAGAAAATTCCAGATTCCGAAGCAAGCCTCGGGGGTTGATATGGCAGACGCGCACGCAAAACCACACCACGACTACCATCTCGTCAACCCAAGCCCCTGGCCTTTCCTGGGGTCGGTCGGCGCGCTGGTCACCGCCGTCGGCGGCGTCTGCCTGATGCAGTATCTGAAGGGCGGCAACTTCCCGGTCTTCGGCCACAACATCGCCAATCCGTGGCTGTTCTTCATCGGCATGATCATCGTGCTCTACACGATGTTCGCCTGGTGGTCGGACACCATCAAGGAAGCCCATGAGGGCCACCACACGCGCGTCGTGTCGCTGCATCTGCGCTACGGCATGATCATGTTCATCGCTTCCGAGGTGATGTTCTTCGTCGCATGGTTCTGGGCCTTCTTCGATGCCAGCCTGTTCCCGGGCGAGGCACAGCAATACGCCCGCACCGCCTTCACCGGCGGCGTCTGGCCGCCGAAGGGCATGGAGGTCCTCGACCCCTTCCACCTGCCGCTCTACAACACCATCATCCTGCTGTTGTCGGGCACGACGGTGACCTGGGCGCACCACGCGCTGCTGCATGGCGACCGCAAGGGCCTGATCAACGGCCTGGTGCTGACCGTCGGCCTCGGCATGCTGTTCACCATGGTGCAGGCCTATGAGTACATGCACGCGCCCTTCGCGTTCAAGGAGTCGATCTATGGCGCCACCTTCTTCATGGCGACCGGCTTCCACGGCTTCCACGTCATAATCGGCACGATCTTCCTGCTCGTATGCCTGGTGCGCGCGATACGCGGCGACTTCACGCCGAAGCAGCATTTCGGCTTCGAGGCAGCCGCCTGGTACTGGCACTTCGTCGACGTGGTCTGGCTGTTCCTGTTCAGTGCGATCTACGTCTGGGCTTCGAACGGCGCGCTGATCGAAGGCCACTGATCTCATGAACTGAAATCAAGGGGGCGGCCGCGGCAACGTGGCCGCCTTATCTTTTTAAGCGAAAGCGTCTACGGTGCCGGCATGAGTGAAGACAAGGCAATCTGGCCTCCCATCGATCCCATTTCGGCGGGCCTGCATGGCCGTTGCCCGCGCTGCGGCGAAGGCAAGCTGTTCTCGGGTTTTCTCACCGTCGGCCAGCGCTGCTACAATTGTGGCCTCGATTATTCCTTCGCCGATGCCGGGGACGGGCCGGCGGTTTTCGTCATCCTGATCATCGGCTTCCTTGTCGTTGGGCTCGCCCTGTGGATGGAGGTGGCGCTCAACCCCCCGCTCTGGCTGCACTTCATCTTGTGGATACCGCTGGCGCTGGTGCTCTGCCTGACGGCGCTGCGGCTGATCAAGGGCGTGCTGATAACCTTGCAGTATTCGAAGAAGGCCTCCGAGGGCAGGCTGGAATCCAACGAATGAACGAGACGACGGGTTCGGCTGCCGGCCGTTCGCGGCAGCGCTCGGCGTTGCTGCTTGGCCTTGGCCTTGTGCTGTTCGCCGTACTGGTCGGGCTCGGCACATGGCAGGTCCAGCGCCTGCACTGGAAGGAAGGCCTGCTCGCGACCATCGACAAGCGCACCCATTCCGCTCCTCTCGCGCTGGCCGACGTCGAGAAGGAATTCGCCGCTTCCCATGATGTCGACTACATCCCGGTGACGGTGACAGGCACCTTCCTGCATCAGGGCGAGCGGCATTTCTTTTCGACCTGGGAGGGCGACAGCGGCTTCAATGTCTACACGCCCCTGCGGCTCGATGACGGTCGCTTCGTGCTGATCAATCGCGGCTTCGTTCCCTACGACCTCAAGGACCCGGCCAAGCGCCAGCGGGGCGAAATTGCCGGCAAGGTGACGGTCACCGGACTTGCCCGCAATCCGTTGCCCGGCAAGCCGTCGATGATGCTTCCCGACAATGATGTTGCCAAGAACATCTTCTTCTGGAAGGACCGCGACGTCATGGCGGCGACCGCCGGGCTGCCCGCCGGCTTTGTGCTGGTGCCTTTCTTCATCGATGCCGACAAGACGCCGAACCCCGGCGGCCTGCCGATCGGTGGCGTCACCATCATCGATCTGCCGAACAACCACCTGCAATATGCGGTGACGTGGTACGGGCTGGCCGCCGCCCTTGCTGCTGTGCTGATCCTCAGGCTTCGCCGCCCGGCGAAGGAAGCTTGAAGCCGGCCGCTCTTGACAGGGCGGGGGCGCGCACCTCATTTCCCTCCAGCTTTCCGAGTGAACCGGCCCGTTTTCATGACTGAGAAAAAGCCTCCGCTGACGATCAGGCTCTGCCAGCCACGCGGCTTCTGCGCCGGCGTCGACCGCGCGATACAGATCGTCGTCCTGGCGCTGAAGAAATACGGTGCGCCGGTCTATGTCCGCCACGAGATCGTGCACAACCGCTATGTCGTCGAGGGGCTGCAGAGCCTGGGCGCGGTCTTCATCGAGGAACTGTCCGAGATTCCGCCGGAGCATCGCCAGTCGCCCGTGGTCTTTTCCGCGCATGGCGTGCCAAAGTCGGTACCGGCGGATGCCGAGGCGCGCAATCTCTTTTACCTCGATGCTACGTGCCCGCTCGTCTCCAAGGTGCACAAGCAGGCGATGCGTCACCAGCGGCTCGGCCGCCATGTGCTTCTGATCGGCCACGCCGGCCACCCGGAAGTGATCGGTACGATGGGCCAGTTGCCGGAAGGCGCCGTGACGCTGATCGAGACCGAGGCCGATGCGGCGCGCTTCGTGCCGGTCGACGCTTCGGCGCTGGGCTTCGTCACCCAGACGACATTGTCGGTCGAGGATACCGCCGGCATCATTCGGGCGCTCCAGGAGCGGTTTCCCGAATTGCACGCAGCAGCGGCCGAATCGATCTGCTACGCCACCACCAACCGCCAGGAAGCAGTGAAGGAAACGGCCTCCGGCGCCGATCTCTTCCTCATCGTCGGCGCTCCCAATTCGTCCAACTCGCGTCGCCTTGTCGAAGTGGCGGAGCGCGCGGGTGCTGCGATGTCGCTTCTCGTGCAGCGCGCCGCCGAGATTCCGTGGGATGAGATCGCCGGGATTTCGACCCTCGGCCTGTCGGCCGGCGCCTCGGCGCCGGAAATCATCGTCGACGAGATCATCGACGCGTTCCGGCAGCGCTTCGAAGTCACCATCGACCTGGCCATCACGGCCACGGAAACGGAGGATTTCCCGGTGATGCGGGTACTGCGCGATGTCGAACTGACGGCGGCCGACATGGCCTTCGTCAACGGAGCGGCGTGAACCGAATGGCCGTCTACACCGACGTCAACGAAGGCGAACTGACCGCATTCCTCAAAGCCTATCCGGTGGGGGAGCTGCTTTCATACAAGGGCATCGCCGAAGGCACCGAAAATTCCAATTTCCTGGTCCATGCCTCGACCGGTTCCTACATCCTGACGCTTTACGAGAAGCGCGTCGACAAGGCCGACCTGCCGTTCTTTCTGGGCCTGATGGGCCATCTCGCCAGGAAGGGCATTTCCTGTCCGCTGCCGGTCACCGCGCATGACGGCACCGTCATCGGAACGCTTGCCGGCCGGCCGGCCGTCATCATCACTTTCCTTGAGGGCCTGTCGCTCAGGCGGCCTGCCGCCGCGCATTGCGCGGAAGTCGGCAAGGCGCTCGCCGGCCTGCACATCGCCGGCCAGGATTTCCAGATGAGAAGGCCTAACGCGCTGGCGATCGACGGCTGGCGCAAGCTGTGGGCGGCCTCGCGCGACCGCGCCGAGGACGTCGAGCCGGGCTTGGCGGCCGAGGTCGACGCCGATTTCGCCGATCTCGAGCGCAATTGGCCGAAGGGCCTGCCGCAGGGCATCATCCATGCCGACCTGTTTCCCGACAATGTCTTCTTCCTCGGCGAGAAGCTGTCGGGCCTGATCGACTTCTATTTCGCCTGTGACGACCTCTACGCCTACGACGTCGCCACCTGCCTCAACGCCTGGTGCTTCGAGAAGGATTTTTCCTTCAACCTGACCAAGGGGGCGGCGCTGCTTGCTGGCTATCAGTCGGTGCGGCCGCTCGGTAGCGACGAGAAGGCGGCGCTGCCGATTCTGGCGCGCGGCTCGGCGCTGCGCTTCATGCTGACGAGGCTCTATGACTGGCTGACCATTCCGGATGGCGGGCTGGTCATGAAGCGCGATCCGACCGAGTATATCCGCCGCATGCGCTTCCATCGCGCGATCAGGTCGCCATCGGAATACGGACTGACATGAACAAAGAGATCGAGATCTTCACCGACGGCGCCTGCTCGGGCAATCCGGGGCCGGGGGGCTGGGGGGCCGTGCTGCGCTACAACGGCGTCACCAAGGAGCTGTCGGGCGGCGAGGGGGAAACCACCAACAACCGCATGGAACTGCTTGCCGCCATCACGGCGCTCAACGCGCTGAAGGAGCCTTGCGCGGTCGATCTCTACACCGACAGCAAGTACGTCATGGACGGCATCTCCAAATGGATCCATGGTTGGAAGAAGAACGGCTGGAAGACCGGCGACAGGAAGCCGGTCAAGAATGGCGAGCTATGGCAGGCGCTCGACGAGGCCAACCGGCGCCACAAGGTCACCTGGCACTGGGTGAAGGGCCATGACGGCCACCCGGAAAACGAGCGCGCCGACGAACTGGCGCGGCAAGGCATGGCGCCGTTCAAGCCCATGCGGGCGAGGCCCGCGCCGGCTGCTGCCGCGCCAAAGCAGGAAGGCGCCCCGGCAAGGAAGCCCGCGCCAAGACGTTCGACCCAGAGCTATTGAAAGGTCGACGGCTACACCCGCTCAGCGGATCAGCAGCGCCGTCGAGAACATCCCGAGCGCGAACACAGTGTGCGCCACGAGGTTGAGCGCGCGCACCTTCATAGGATTGGGCGCCTTGGATGCGGCCCAGCCGGCGCCCATGCCCGGCGCCAGCAGGAACCAGCCGGCGCCGACGGTGACGATGCCTAGGATGAAGGCCGGCAGGAAGGTCGGCGCCGCCAGCCAGCCCGCGCCCGCGAGCACCACGAGGATCACGCCGTAAAGGATCCCTACCAGATAGTGAAAGACCCAGCCCAGCGCCTTTTCATGCGCATAGGGCGCGGCCTTGCCGATATCGTCGTGGAAGACTTTTTCCGGCAAATGCCAAACCCAGCGTCCCACGAGGCCCCAATTGGGCCGAGCCAGGCCGAACGCCTTGTTGAGGATGATCGCCCAGATATCCATGAACACCGTGGCGCCGATGCCGATCGCTACCGCGCGCCAGGCGATGTCGAGCATCAGAGCATGATCCTGAAAAGTGGGAACCGGTTTTCGGACAAGATCATGCTCCAACAAGAGTTAGATCAGGAGGGCGGGTCAACGAAACGTCATCCTGATCTAAAGCTGCTCGAGGATCTTGGCGGCACCGCTCTCGTTGACGCCCGGCTTCGTCTCGACATTGAGCGCGGTTACCTTGCCGTCATCGACGATCATCGAAAACCGCTTGGAGCGCAGGCCCATGCCGGCCACGGAAAGATCGATGTCGAGCCCCACGGCCTTGGCGAAATCACCGCTCCCATCCGCGAGATAGAGGATCTTGCCTTCGCCGCCCGAGAAGCGCGCCCAAGCGCCCATGACATGGACGTCGTTGACCGAGACGACGGCAATCGTGTCGACGCCGCGCGCCAGGATGGCGTCATGGTTTTCGAGATAGCCTGGCAAATGGTTGTTGCTGCAGGTCGGCGTGAAGGCGCCGGGTACACCGAACAGCACGACCTTCTTGCCGGCGAAGATTTCATTGCCTTTTATATCCTTCGCGCCATCGGCGGTCATCGTCTTGAAGGTCACGTCAGGCAGTTTTTCGCCAACAGAAATGGTCATGGGAGCCTCGCTTTGGGGGGATGGGAAGGGCTGGTATCTTCGATATCGGACTGCGCGGCGGCCAGCAACCTCTCACAGCAAGTCCAGGAAGTGCGCGCCGGTTTTCCGTCATCAATGGCGGCTCAAAGGGCAATTACGGCCCGGCTCACAGAGACGCCGGATCAAGGAAAAGGCAGCAGCCCGTCCACTGAACCCTCGGCGCTGGTCAGCGTATAATACAGCCCGCCATCGGTCGGCGTCGCCGACGGCCGGTCGAGGATCGGTACGGTGAAGACGAGCTTGCCGTCCTTCTCGCTGCGCACCGGCGCGCCGAACATGTAGTCGCGCTCGCCGGCGATGAAGAAGTCGACGGACGCCGGATCGCCGGGCGACTGCGCCTGCACGACAAGGGTCTCGTGATCGCCGGACAGCATGCTGATGCCGAAATCGGGTCGAGCTGGGGAGGGTAGCGTCGCAAGCGCGGTTTTCACCAATGCCGCGTCGGTCGCGTTGTCGGGATCGGAGCCCGGGTCGACGGTGAGCCTGGTCTGCACGGGAATGCAGATCGTTTCGCAGATCCCGAGAAAGATGTTGGCATCGATGGACGCCGGCTGGTCGCGTGAAGACACCGTGAAGGTCACGGGCAGCGACACCGGACGGTCGTAGCCGGCCCATTTTCCGTAGCCGTCGTCATGGCGCCGCGGCGGTGGGAACGACAGCTGGGCGTCCGCGACATTGGTGCTGCCCGATATGTCGATTTGCGGCGGCACGCCGGCGTCGCCCGGATCGCGCCAATAGGTCTTCCAGCCGGGCTTCAGCGCGATGTCGAGCACGCCGCGGATCTTGCCGGCGTCGTCGGGCTTGCCGGTTGTCACCAGCCGCACCTTGCCGCCCTCGCTGTTGTACCAGATCGATGAGGAGGCTTCGGCCGGGAGACCGGTAACCCACCCGAAAACGACGCCGAGAACAATTGCCTTCATGTATCGCATGGCGGTGATTTGATCGTCCGTTCTTGGCCGTGCAATGACTTCGTCGCTCTCCCGGTATCATATTTGCGTTACATCGGGGACCGGCACCATCTTTTCGGCGCTGCCGAAAAGCGTTACGCTTAAGCCATGGACTTGCTGCGCCACAAGAAACCAGCCGCCGGACGCGGCTTCCTCGACGACCAGTTCCTGATTGCCATGCCTGGCATGAAGGACGACCGTTTCGCGCGCTCGGTCATCTACATCTGCGCCCACAGCGACGAGGGCGCGATGGGCCTGATCATCAACCAGACCCAGCAGATGCTGTTTCCGGATCTGCTTGTGCAGCTCGGCATAATGAACGAGCAGGAGGCGATCCGCCTGCCGGCCCATGCGCGCGATTTCGTCGTGCGCAATGGCGGGCCGGTCGACCGCAGCCGCGGCTTCGTGCTGCATTCCGGCGACTATCGCGTGGAATCCTCGCTCAACGTTTCCGATGACATCTGCCTGACCGCAACCGTCGATATCCTGCGCGCCATCTCCACCGGTCGCGGCCCGCGCCATGCGCTGATGGCGCTCGGCTATTCCGGCTGGGGCGCCGGCCAGCTCGAAAGCGAGATTGCCGAGAATGGCTGGCTCACCTGCCCGGCGACGCAGGAACTTCTGTTCGACACGGATATCGAGCGCAAATACGACCGTATCCTGGCATCGATCGGCATCGACCTCGCTCATCTGAGCGCCGCCGCAGGGCACGCTTGACCTGCGCGCCGACGCCGAGGCCGTTTCGAAACTCTCTCATTCGATCATATGGCGGTGATTTCGAGAACCGCAGCAGACCGTACTTGAGGTACGTAAGCACAGGAAAGCGCAGAAACCCCCGCCAGATGGCCGTAAGGGCAGCGGTTCCAAGCCCCCTTTAAGCCTGCGTCAGCGGATACTGCTCCCGCAGCGTCTTCAGCACCTGGTCGCCGGGCATCGGCGCGCCGAACATGAAGCTCTGGACATATTCGCAGCCCATCTGGCGCAACTCAAGCGCGTCGCTTTCGTCGGAAATGCCCTCGGCCACCACCGACAGCCCAAGCTCATGCGCCATGTTGACCATGGATTTGATCAGCACCGCGCGCTTCGGCGTCGCGTCGTCGACGAAGCTCTTGTCGATCTTGATCGTGTCGAAGGGGAAACGCGTCAGATAGGAGAGCGAGGAATAGCCGGTGCCGAAATCGTCGAGCGACAGCCCGATGCCGAGCTGTTTCAGCTTGGTCAGCACATGAGCGGTCTGCTCCGGGTTGTCCATCACCAGCGATTCGGTGAGCTCGAGCCGGAAGCAGCGTGGCTTCAGGTTGGCGCGCGCGATGACGGAGCGGACATCGCTCACCAGATCGCGGCGGATGAGCTGGCGGCTCGACAGGTTGACCGATACCGACAGCGGCGCGTCGCCGATCTGCTTCTGCCAGGAGGCCAGGTCCTCGGCCGCCTGTTGCATGGCGAACAGGCCGAGTTGCACGATCAGTCCGCAATTCTCGGCCACCGGGATGAAATCCCCCGGCGGGATCATGCCGCGGCGCGGGTGGTCCCACCGAAGCAGCGCCTCGAAGCCGGCGACGCTGCCGTCTTCCAGCCGCACGATCGGCTGGTAGGCAAGCGTGAACTCGCGCCGCTCGATAGCGCGGCGAAGGTCGGATTCGAATTGCAGCCGGTCGGTGCCGACGGTGCGGAAGGCGGGCCGGAACGGCTCGATCCTGTCGCCTCCGAAGCGCTTGGCCTGGTGCATGGCGAGCTCAGCGTCCTTGACCATGTCCTCGGCCGAGGTCTGCGCCGTGGTCCAGGTGATCAGGCCGATCGAGGCGGTCAGCACGATCTCGCGTTTGGCGAAGGTGATAGGGTTGTTGATCGCGTGCTTGATGGCATCGGCGATCGCTGCGATGCGGGCAGGTTCCTGCTCCGAAAGCAGCATCAGCGCGAACTGGTCGCCGGCGAAGCGCGACAGCGAATCCTTCGGTTTGAGCAACCGGTGCAGCCGGCGCGCGACGGTCAGCAGAATGGTGTCGCCGGCGGAAATGCCAAGGCCGTCATTGACCTGCTTGAAGCGGTCAATGTCGATGATGAAGACCGTGGGCCGCACATTGTCCTCGGTACGCGCGATCGAGATGATCGCCTCCAGCCGGTTCATGAACAATTCACGGTTGGGCAGGCCGGTCAGATTGTCGTGCACGGCGTCGTGCAGCAGCCTTTCTTCGGATTTCTTCTGCTCGGTGACGTCGACCATGGTGCCGACGCAGCGGATCACCTCACCGTCAGAGCCGATCACCGGGCGGGCGCGCAGCGAGAACCAGTGGTAGTGGCCGTCGGCGCCGCGCAGGCGGAAGTTCTGCGCCACCTTGCCGCGGCGGTGCTCCAGGACCACGTCGAGCGTGGTGCGGAAAGTATCACGGTCGTCTGCGTGCAGAACCGGCAGCCAGTTGCGGGCAGCGCCGCCAAGGCTGTTGGGCGCAAGGCCGAGCTGCAGGCTTATGTCCGGCTTGGTGACGACGCGGTCGCGCAGCACATCCCAGTCCCAGACGATGTCGCCCGAGCCGGCGACGGCGAGCGCCTGCCGCTCGAGGTCGGAGAACAGGCCCTGGTGCAGAGCGCCGCCGGCAAAGGCATGCTGCATGACGGTGAAGCCGATCAAGAGGATGATCAGGATCAGCCCGCCGCCAAGCGCCGGCTGGGCGATGTCGTTGTCAAGCATGCCGGTGATCGCCATCCACGATCCGCACAGCCACAGCAGCACCATCACCCAGCTCGGCACCAGCATTATCGCGCGGTCATAGCCGCGGATGCCGAGGAAGATGATCAGGCCGAGTCCGGTGAGCGCGGTAGCGGCGAAGGAGATGCGGGCGATGCCGGCGGCTACCGCGGGATCTACGATGGCGACGCCCGCGATCAGGAGCAGCCCGAGGATCCAGACCAGCGCGCCATAGCTGAAATGGCCGTGCCACCGGTTGAGGTTGAGATAGGCGAACAGGAACACCACGAAGGTTCCGGCAAGCGCCACCTCCGTGCCGGCCCGCCATATCTGCTCGTTGCCGGGCGATATCTCGATGATTTTGTTGAGGAAACCGAAGTCGACGCAGATATAGGCGAGCACCGCCCAGGCGAGCGCCGCCGTCGCCGGGAACATCGAGGTTCCCTTGACCACGAACAGGATGGTCAGGAACAGCGCCAGAAGGCCCGAAATGCCGATGACGATGCCGCGGAACAGCGTATAGGAATTGACCGAGTCCTTGTAGGAATCCGGTTCCCAGAGATAGACCTGCGGCAGCTTCGGCGAGGCGAGTTCAGCGATGAACGTCACCACCGTTCCCGGGTTCAGCGTCACCCGGAACACGTCGGCGTCCGGGCTTGTCTGGCGGTCGAGGGCGAAGCCTTCGCTGGGCGTGATCGCGGCGATGCGCGTCGAGCCGAGGTCGGGCCAGAAGATGCCCGAATTCACGAGGCGGAAATGCGGCGCCACGATCAGCCGGTCGAGCTGCTGGTCGGTGGTGTTGGCCAGCGCGAACACGGCCCAGTCGCCGCTCGAACGCGCGTCATTCGCTTCCACCTCGATGCGCCGCACGATGCCGTCGGGGCCTGGCGCGGTCGAGACCTGGAAATTCTCGCCCTGGTTCCGGTAGATTTCCACCGCGCCGGAGAGGTCCAGCGCCTTGTCGTCGCGCGCGATCTTGATCGGCTCGACAGCAAAAGCCGGCATGGCCGCGCAAAACGTGACGACGATCGCCAGGATAAGGGCGAGCAGCGACGCGAATCGCGAAAAATTCGTCACATTCAGCCCTTCGTTCCATCGCCCGGCGGATCGTCCGCGATCCGGGCGTAGAGGTAGTGATCCTGCCAGATGCCGTTGATCCTGAGATAGGATCGCAGCAGTCCTTCGCGCCGGAATCCGGCTTTTTCAAGCACGCGCATCGACCGGGCGTTTTCGGGAATACAGGCAGCTTCGATCCGGTGCAACCGCAGCGTATCGAAGGCGAAGCGCGACACCAGCCTGACCGCCTCGGTCATCAGGCCGCGACCGCCGAAGCGTTCGCCGATCCAGTAGCCGATATGGCCGCTCTGCGCGACACCGTGGCGGATGTTGCCGAGCGTGATGCCGCCGGCAAGCTTGCCGCTCGATTTCTCGAAGATGAAGAAGGCGATGGCCGTGCCCTGCGCGTAATCCTCGCGGTAGCGGCTGATGCGTAGCCGCCAGGCGTTTCGGTCGAGCTCGTCCGGCTGCCAGCGCGGCTCCCATGGCTCCAGGAAGGCGCGGCTTTCGCCACGCACCGCCGACCATTCGCGGTAGTCGTTGGTCAAGGGCACGCGCAGAGTGACCTTGTCACCCTTCAGTGCCGGCAGGTCCCGGCGAAAGAAAGGGAGTGCGAACACGGTGCCTGCTCTAGGCAGATATTCGTGGGATGCCCCACGAATATCTGCCTAGATTCCCTGGTTTCTCGCAGGATTTGATCGCAAGACCGTGGGACATTTTTGCGGAACCTGCTTGGGCTCAGACGGCGAGCCGGCGGGCCGTCGTCTGCGGACCCGCAAGCGATTCGAGGATCGCCTCATAGGGGGCAAGCGTGCCCACTGGCCCGACCGCGGTAAGCGTCGGCTTGGTCGAGAACAGCCGGGAGGAGAGGTCGGTCAGACGCTCGATCGTCAGCGCCGAGAGCCGCTCCATCAGTTCCTCCTTGGCGATCGGCCGGCCAAACAAAAGCATCTGCCTGGCGATCTGCGAGGCCCGGCTTGCCGGGCTTTCGGCCGACATGATGAGGCCGGCGCGATATTGCGCGCGCGCCCGGTCGAGCTCCTCCTGGTGGATGCTTTCGCCGGCCTTCTGCAATTCGTCGACGATCACCGGCACCAGTTTGGCGATATCGCTCTGCCCGGTCGCGGCATGCACGCCGAAAATGCCGGTGTCGGAAAAACCCCAGTGGAAGGCATAAACCGAGTAACAGAGGCCGCGTTTCTCGCGCACTTCCTGGAACAGCCTCGACGACATCCCGCCGCCCAGGATCATCGACAGCACCTGCGAAGCATAGAAATCGCGCACATGGTAGGCGCGCCCTTCGAAGCCGAGCACGATCTGCGCATCCATCAGGTCGCGGTCCTCGCGGAAGTCCCCGCCGACATATTGCGCGTATTGCGGGATGTTGCCCGCCGCCTTGGCGCGGAAGCCGCCGAGGTGCTTCTCGACCTCGCGCACGAAATTGTCGTGCTTTATGTCGCCCGCCGCCACGAGGACCATGCGCTCGGCGTCGTATTGCCGCTCGATGAAGTCGTGCAACTGTCCGGACGTGAAGGATTTGACCGTCTCCGGCGTGCCCAGGATCGAGCGGCCGATGGTCTGGTGGCGGAAGGCGGTCTCGGTGAAACGGTCGAAGACGATGTCGTCGGGCGTGTCGTGCGCGGCGCCGATCTCCTGCAGGATCACATGCTGCTCGCGCTCAAGCTCTTCCGGGTCGAATTCGGATTCCTGCAGGATGTCGGCCAGGATGTCGACCGCCAGCGGCACGTCGTCGGAGAGGACCCTGGCATAGTAGGAGGTCGTCTCGACGCTGGTGGCGGCGTTGATCTCGCCGCCGACATTCTCGATTTCCGAGGCGATCTCGAAAGCGCTGCGGCGCTTGGTACCCTTGAACGCCATGTGCTCGAGCAGATGGGCCATGCCATGCTCTTCGTCGCGTTCGTTGCGGGCGCCTGACTTCACCCAGGCCCCGAGGGCAACCGATTCGATGCTTGGAAGGGTTTCGGTGGCGACTGTCAGGCCGTTCGACAGACGGCTTACCTCAACACCCATATGGCAAGTACTCCCTAACGCGCCGCCCGCGAGTGGCGGTTCACGTAATCTTCCACCATTTTCAAGTCGGAGGGAAGTATCGTGTATTTTTCGTCGGCTGTCATCAAGCCGCCTAGCCATGCGGGCAGGGCAGGGGTGACGCCGCTGGCGGCTTCGACCGCCGCCGGGAATTTCGCCGGATGCGCGGTGCCGAGCACCACCATGGGCACCGGACCGGAGACATGGGCGGCGGCGACATGAACGGCGGCGGCCGTGTGCGGATCGAGCAGGTAGTTGCTTTTCCCGAGTGTCGCGCGGATGGTGGAGGCAACCTCGTCCACCGCGGCGCGGCCGGCGTCGAATTCGGCGCGGATGCGCTCGAGTTCGCCGGCCTCGATGGTGAAGGCGCCGGACTGCTTCAGCCCGTTCATGTAGCGCCGTACGGTCTCGGCATCACGGCCGGCCGCCTCGAACAGCAGGCGCTCGAAATTCGACGACACCTGGATGTCCATCGACGGCGAGGTCGTGGCGAACACGCCCTTGGTGCGGTATTCGCCGGTTGCAAGCGTACGCGCCAGGATGTCGTTGTCGTTGGTGGCGATGATCAGCCGCTCGATCGGCAGGCCCATGCGCTTGGCGGCGTAACCGGCGAAGATATCGCCGAAATTGCCGGTCGGCACGGTGAATGAGACCGGCCGGTCCGGCGCCCCCAGCGACAACGCCGACGAGAAATAATAGACGATCTGGGCCATGATGCGTGCCCAGTTGATCGAATTGACGCCCGATAGCGACACCCGATCGCGAAAGCCGTGGTCGTTGAACATGTCCTTTACCAGGCCCTGGCAGTCGTCGAAATTGCCTTCGACGGCCAGCGCATGGACGTTGGCGGCGCTAGACGTCGTCATCTGGCGCTGCTGCACCGGCGAGACCTTGCCGTGCGGGAAAAGGATGAAGATGTCGGTGCGGTCGCGGCCGGCGAAGGCGTCGATCGCGGCGCCTCCGGTGTCGCCCGAGGTCGCGCCGACGATGGTGGCGCGCTGTCCGCGCTCGGAAAGCACGTGATCCATCAGCCGCGCCAGCAACTGCATCGCCACGTCCTTGAAGGCCAGCGTCGGGCCGTGGAACAGCTCGAGGATGAAGGTGTTTTTCCCGGTCTGCACCAGCGGGCAGACGGCCTCGTGCCGGAATGTGGCGTAGGCCTCGCGCACCAGCCGCTCGAAGACGGGCGCCGCGATCTCGCCGCCGAGGAACGGCGTCAGCACCCGGATGGCAAGGTCGGGATAGGCAAGGCCGCGCATGGCGCGGATATCGGCGGCGGAAAACTGCGGCCATTCGCGCGGCACGTAAAGCCCGCCGTCGCGCGCCAGGCCGGCCAGCACCGCATCTGAAAATCCAAGCGCGGACGCATCGCCGCGGGTACTCACATATCGCATCGTAAAAGGCCCATTGCTGCCGGTCGCGTCATCCACGGCATTTGGTTAATTTTCCGAGCCGGCTCAGTCGCATTTTTGCCGCGCGGTTGCTATACGTCACCGGCTTTGTGAGAGGGAAGTGCAGTTTCATGGCGTTTTATTCGGTCAACCGTCGTCTTGTCGCGGGTCTGGCGCTCACCGGCTTTATGCTTGCCGCCGCCGGCTGCCAATCGAGCGACAATGGCATCCTGAACCTGGGTTTCGGCAAGAAGACCGACCCGACCGCGCCGCCGCCGCCGCAGGACCCCAAGATTCTCGCCAGCCAGCTGCGCGCCTATTGCCCGAAGGTGACGCTCCGCGATGGCACCGCCTATTTCAACACCTATGCCAAGGGCACGAAGGCCAAGCCCAAGAAAAAGAAGGGTGATGCCACGGTGCAGGCCGAGGCCGAGGCGGCCGCCGCTGCGCAGACGGGACCCAACGGTCAGCCGATCGATCCCGATCACGATCCGACGAAGATCATCTACCAGGCCTCGATTTCGGACACGACCCGTGACTGCACCCATGCCAATGGCCAGATGTCGATGAAGATCGCCGTCGCGGGCAAGGTCGTGCCGGGCCCGATGTTCGCGCCCGGAACCATCACGATGCCGATCCGCATCGCCGTCCAGCACGGCGACGAGGTGCTTTATTCGCAGGTCCATCAGTACCAGGTGCAGGTCGCCGATCCCTCTGCCGCAACCCAGTTCGCCTTCACCGACACCAATGTGGTGGTACCGGAGCCTTCAGCGCGCGACTATCAGGCCTATGCGGGCTTCGACGAGAACACGCCGGCCCCGGCCGGGGAAAAGTCGAAAGGCAAGAGGAAGAAGCGCGCTCCGGCGACGAACTGAGTAGGAGCCAGAAATACCGGCAGGGCCGGCCAACAAGCCCCCAGGTTCGCCAGCTACTCCGGTAATCCGGCTGCCCGTAGCGCGCCGCCAAGAACCTTTGCGAGCGCGGGCGCGCAATTGACGCCCGCAAACTGGCGGCTGTAGCGAAAGGCAGGCTGAAGCTCGATTACGCGTGCGGCGGCGGTCCTCGCTTCGTCCAATCGGCCAAGAGCGGCCAGCGCGGCCGCCAATTGCACAAAAGTGATACTATGCGCCGGATTGGCTTGAACGGATTTGTATGCCGCGTGACACGCTTCTTCGTAGCGGCCGCGCAATAAATGGCTCATTGCTTGCGCATCAAATGCGGCCCAACTCCAAGGATCGAATGGGCTCAGGCGTAAACCACGCTCGCTCCATTCTATTGCGCGTTCCGCCTCGCCGCTCCATCCCAGAATGACACTGCCGAGAATGTAGGTCAGCGCCGATGACGCGCTGATGGAAAGGGCGGCTTCCAACGCCGCGAACGCGGCGAGGCGATCGTGCGCATCCATTCCCATGGAAAAACCGGCCCACGTCAGGGCGAGCGCATCATCCTGTCCATGGATAATAGCTGACCGTGCGTGGCGGATCGAAGACGCCCGGTTGGTCTCATGGAAGCCGGCGCGAAGGTACAGGCAATGATGGCACATCGCGGCATTGCCATGCGCTAGTGCATAGGCCGGCTCGAGTGCGATCGCACGGTCGAGAAGCGCCAGCGCTCTGGTCACTTGCTCCGGCATCCCTGAATCGACGTCAGGCTGGGCCTGCAGTACGAGATCATAGGCATCGAGGCTGTCAGGACGCTTGCGCCGAACACGTTCGATTTCGGCTTTCCGCATGCTTGGCGCGATCGCACCCACTGCCGACAGCGCGATTTCGTCTTGAAGCGCGAAAATATCGTCGGAGCTTCGGTCGTAGCGTTCGGCCCAGACATGCCCACCGGTCGACGCATCGATCATCTGCGCCGTGACACGCATGCTGCAGCCGGCTTTGCGCACACTGCCTTCCAGGATATAGCGAACGCCAAGCTCGCGGCCGACCTGCTGCACGTCGACGGCGCGCCCCTTGTAGCTGAAGCTCGAGTTTCGCGCGATGACGAACAACCAGTTGATGCGCGCCAGGCCCGTGATGATGTCGTCCACCATCCCATCGGCAAAATACTCTTGCTGCGGATCGCCGCTTAAGTTCGAGAACGGCAGGACAGCTATGGAAGGCTTGTCTGGCAAGCTCGGTGCCGACACGACACAGGCGGCGGTCGAGGCGGCCGGAACGGCCACGGTGACAGTCGGTCCGACATAGCGATAGCCGCGTCGCGGCAAGGTTTCGATCCAGTCCGCGCCATTGGCCATGTCCTCCAGGACCCGGCGCAAGGCCGCGATCTGAACCGTCAGATTGTTGTCGGCAACCGCCGAGCCGCCCCAACCGGCATCGATCAGCTCGTCCTTCGATACAGGTACGCCCGCGTTCTGGATCAGCAGTCGCAGCAGCGCAACGGCGCGTTGGCCAAGCGTGGTCGGCTCAGCCCCGTGAAAGAGGATGCCTGCCTCCGGATCGAGGCGGAACGGGCCGAACTGATAGATGTCGCCCCTGGCTGTCATTTGAGCCTTTTAGCAAATTTTTGGGAATGGATTCACGACTTTCCACCACTGAAGGCCGATCTTGCGCAAACGCTTTGCCAAATGTGAGCGATCGGCCAGGGAGAATCATATGTACGTTGGTGCCGTCATCCGCATGCCCGAGCAGAAAAAGGCCATCATGCTGCGAGGCCATCCTATGGCTTTTCTCGTGACCGGTGAAAATACCAGGCACACGAGCATGTTCGACTGGACCATCCCGCCGGAGTTCGCCACCGGGTACCATGTCCATCGGGTGCAGGAAGAGACGTTTTACCTGCTCGAAGGCGAGTGTGTGTGGCATGTCGGGGACGAGGCGATCCGCGCAACGCCCGGAACCTTCCTGTTCATCCCGCCGGGAGTCCCGCACAACATCACGAATGTCAGCGAGAAACCGGCACGCGTGCTAATGACCGTCTCTCCGCCGGGCCACGAGCATTATTTCGAAGAACTCGCTAAGCTTGCGGCGCAGGGAGCGCCGGATCCAAAAGCGCTCGCCGATCTGCGAAACCGCTATGACACCGACCAGCTCTCGACATTGACGACGCGCGAATAGGGGGCGTCCCTGGGCTCTATGCGTCTTCCGACCACTCCGACAGTGCCGCGATCGTGCCGTTGAGTTCCGCCCAGCGCCGGATCACAGTTTCGGCGCCGGCTTCGGTCAGCGCGTCGGCATGGCCTGGATAACTGTGCCCGGCGCCGGTGAAGCCGATGACGCGCATGCCGGCCGCCCTGGCGCCGGCGATGCCATGTACGGAATCCTCGATGACGAAGGTGTTCTTCGGGCTGGCGCCGAGCTTCTCGGCGGCGTAGAGGAACACGTCCGGCGCCGGCTTGGTCTTTTTGCTCGGGATATCGAGCGCCGAGAAGATGCGGCCGGCGAACAACGGCAGCAGCCGCACCTTCTCAAGCATAAATTCGATCCGCTCCGTGCGTGAGTTGGAGCAGACGGCGCGTGGCGTGGTCACGGCGGCGACCGCCTCCCGGGCGCCGTCGATGATGCGTACGTCGCTGCGCAGCTTGCGATCGACCAGCTCCTCCGCGCGGTCTATCAGCGAGGCCTGGAACGGAACGTTCGATTTCTCTTCAAGCCGCAGCATGATGTCCTTGAACGTCAGCCCGGCATAGGTCTCGAAGATTTCCTCGGCCGAAATCTCGAAGCCGGCTGACGTGAGAAGCTCGGCCTCGACGCGCGCGGCGACGATCTCGGAATCGACGAGCACGCCGTCGCAATCGAAAATGACAAGGTCTGGCTGGGGCATGGCAATCCGGAAACGTTGGGAAAGGGGCCTGGCGGCTCAAGCGGCGCGGCATACACCAATGGGCGGGCTGGCGCAAACCGCACGAGCCGGGTCTGAGGCCTTCACCGAATGTTTACGCTGATCGGTAACCATAACAGCCAGTAAACCGTAACGCGTGCTTTTGGGTGTTTTGATGTCTGCCGTGCGTCTTCTCGACGAGCTTTCCCACGCCCCCCAGCAGTCCGAATGGCTGGACACGATCCTGAAGGGCGATTGCGTCGCCGCGCTCGACAGGCTGCCGGAAAAGTCGGTCGACATCATCTTCGCCGATCCACCCTACAATCTGCAGCTTGACGGCGACCTGCACCGGCCCGACCAGTCCAAGGTCGACGCCGTCGACGACGACTGGGACCAGTTCGAGAGTTTCGAGGCCTATGATGCCTTCACCCGGGCATGGCTGCTCGCGGCGCGCCGCGTGTTGAAGCCCAGCGGCACCATCTGGGTCATCGGCTCTTATCACAACATCTTCCGCGTCGGCGCCCGCATGCAGGATCTCGGCTTCTGGATCCTCAACGACATCGTCTGGCGCAAGACCAACCCGATGCCGAATTTCCGCGGCCGCCGTTTCCAGAATGCGCATGAGACGATGATCTGGGCCTCGCGCGACCAGAAGGCCAAGGGCTACACCTTCAACTATGAGGCGCTGAAGGCCTCCAACGACGATCTGCAGATGCGCTCCGACTGGCTGTTTCCGATCTGCACCGGCGGCGAGCGGCTCAAGGACGAGAACGGCAACAAGCTGCATCCGACGCAGAAGCCGGAAGCGCTGCTTGCCCGCATCATGATGGCTTCGACCAGGCCGGGCGATGTTGTGCTCGATCCCTTCTTCGGCTCCGGCACCACCGGCGCGGTCGCCAAGCGTCTCGGCCGCCACTTCGTCGGCATCGAGCGCGAGCAGGCCTATATCGACGCCGCCAATGAGCGCATCGCCGCGGTGCGACCGCTGGAAAACGCCGATCTTACCGTGCTTTCGGGCAAGCGCGCCGAGCCGCGCGTCGCCTTCATCAGCCTGATAGACAACGGCCTGGTGACGCCGGGCATCACGCTTTACGACGCCAAGAAGCGCTGGGCGGCGAAGGTGCGTGCCGACGGTACGCTGGCCATCGGCGACAGCGCCGGTTCGATCCACAAGATCGGCGCCGAAGTGCAGGGGCTGGATGCCTGTAACGGCTGGACCTTCTGGCACTATGAACGCAGCGGCGGCCTGACCCCGATCGACGAGCTGCGCCGCATCGCCCGCCTCGGCATGGAGCGGGCAGGCGGCTGAGTCGACACTTCAACGGATCGCTGCAAGCGATTCGGATCAAACAGCGATTCCGAGCCGTTCAAGATCCGCTTCAAGCGTCCCGGCATCGGTAAAAAGCACCGCCTGCCAGCCGGCGGCCCTGGCGCCGTCGACATTCTTCTGGCTGTCGTCGATGAACAGCGAAGCCGCGGGGTCGAGCCCGAAGGAGGCGGCGTGATGGTCGTAGATGGCCCGGTCCGGCTTGATCAGTCCGATGTCGCCCGAGACCGTGACGCCGCGCGGTTTTTCGAGGAACGGAAAGCGCTTGCGCGACTCGCGGAAGGTGTCTGAGGCCCAGTTGGTGAGCAGCGTCACGTCGTGGCCGTCATCGATAAGGCTTTCCAGCAGCGCGACGCTGTCTTCATAGGCATGCGGCACCATCTCGTGCCAGTGGCGGCGGAAGTTGCGGATGTTTTCGGCGTGGTCGGGATGCTCGGCGATCAGCAGCGCTTCGGCTTCCTCCCATGTCCGGCCGCGGTCCTGCTCGAGATTCCAGGCGCTGGTGCAGACATTGCCAAAGAACCAGGTCCGCTCCGCGTCGTCCGGGATCAGGCGGCTGAATGGGATGTCGGGATCGTAATGGAGCAGCACCTTGCCGATGTCGAAGACGATGTGGCGGATTTCGGTCATGCCTGTCCTTTCACAGTGGGCGTCGTTTCCTGGTTGCGCCCGGTATCGCCGCCTCGATTACCTTTTTCATGACGGTGGGCAGTGCTTCCCCGGAAATTTCATGGGCCAGCGACCAGAAATGACCATCGGGCACATCGCCTTTGATGTGGGCATGGAAGACTTCGAGTTCGAGCGCGAAATGCGTGAAGACATGCCCGATCTGCCCGGCGCGCCGCCAGTCGGCGGGAAAGGGCGCGGCCTCTGCCGTCGTGGCCCCGTCGACCCGCGCGGTCCAGCCGGTCGTCGGCACCTCCGTCATGCCGCCCAGCAGGCCCTTCTCAGGTCGTTTGCGCAAGAGGATGGCTCCGTCCCCGCGCTCGGCGACAAAGGCGGCGCCCTTGCGCAGCGGTTTGTCGTTCTTCGGCAGGCGGACCGGGAAGCGTTCCGGATCGCCGGTGAGAATAGCGCTGCAATCCTCGCGCACCGGGCAGAGCATGCAGCGCGGCCGCTTCGGCGTGCAGATCGTGGCGCCGAGGTCCATCATCGCCTGGGCAAAATCGCCGGGGCGTGCCTGCGGCACCAGTTTTTCCACCAACGCGCGGATTTCAGGCTTGGCCTCGCTGAGCGGCGTCTCGATCGAATAAAGCCGGGTCATCACCCGCTCGACATTGCCGTCAACGACGGCGGCCGGATGGTCGAAGGCGATCGCCGCGATGGCTGCCGCCGTGTAGGCGCCGATGCCGGGCAGTTCCCGCAGGCTGGCTTCGGTCTCGGGGAAGCGGCCGCCTTTTTGCGCCACAAGATCGGCGCAGGCCTTCAGGTTCCGTGCCCTCGAATAATAACCGAGCCCGGCCCAGGCCTTCATCACGTCCTCGGCGGGTGCCGCCGCCAGCGCCTCGACCGTCGGCCATTTCTCGACGAAAGCGCGGAAATAAGCTTTTACCGCCTCGACCGTGGTCTGCTGCAGCATCACCTCCGACATCCACACGCGGTAAGGATCGGCCCTTACGCCACGCGCGAACGCCCCGGGCGTCACGCGCCAGGGCAGGTCGCGGTGATGCGTGTCGTACCAGGCAAGCAGACGGGCGGCGATGCTGACATCTCCGGATACGGTGGTCTTGGCCTTGCGGGTCTGGTCTTGCGGTGCCATTGATCGGATGGACTGGGGACTGGAGAACGCACATGGCAGGGAAAAGGCCCTTCGGCAATCCCGTTCCGGTCAGCGATCTCGCCACCGCGATCCTTGATCCCGTGCTGAAGAAGCGCGCCGGCATCTCGATCGGGCTGGTGCAATCCTGGGAGGAGATCGCCGGACCGCGCCTGGCCAGCCTTTCGCGGCCGGAAAAGATCCAGTGGCCGCGCCGCCTGCACGAGGACGACCCGTTCGAGCCGGCGACATTGATCATCGCCTGCGAAGGCATGGCGGCGCTGCATCTGCAGCACGAGGCGGGCGAGGTCATCAACCGCGTCAACGCCTTCCTGGGCTTCAACGCGATCGGCCGCATCAAGATCCTGCAAAAACCGGTGGTTTCGCAAAAAGCCCGGCCGAAGCCCGTGCCACTTCCCTTGAACGCGGTGGAGAAATCGAAACTTTCCCAGATGGTCGGGAAGATCGAGGATGACGGACTGCGCACTTCGCTGGAGCGGCTCGGCGCCACGATTATGGGTGAAAGAAAGCGCAAAGGATCGTAAGAAGCGTCATGAATGCGTCACCAATCTCGCGCATTCGTGATGCTTATGATCAAGTTTCGCGATTGGATTGGGGATCGCGATGCCTTAATTCGCGCCAACTCTCGCCTTTTCTAGCCCTTGCATTGCAAAATCCAACCGATATCAGGTGATTCGCATGAACCGTGCCCCGTTTGGCAATAGCTTGTCCCGCAGAAACCTTCTGACCACGCTGGCCGCAGTCCCCGCAGTGGCATTGCTTGCCGCATGCAGCGACTCCGGCGAGGAGGCGAAGGCCGCCGATGTGAAGCCCGCCAACCCGTCGACGCCTGCCAAGCCGGCCGCGACGCCGGCGGCTGTGCAGGTGCCGGAAGCGCAAGGCACGGTCGACATGGCGGAACTGCTGAAGCCCGGCGCGCTGCCCGAAAAGCAGCTCGGCAAGGACGACGCCAAGGTCACCATCGTCGAATACGCGTCGATGACCTGCCCGCACTGCGCGCATTTCGCCATGACCACCTTCCCCGAGTTGAAGACCAAGTATATCGACACCGGCAAGGCCCGCTACATCCTGCGCGAATTCCCGTTCGACCCGAGCGCCGAGGCCGGCTTCATGCTGGCGCGCTGCTCGAAGGACAACTACTTCGCCATGGTCGACGTGCTGTTCAAGCAGCAGCCGAGCTGGGTTGGCGTCAACAATACCAAGGAAGCGCTGCTGCAGATCTCCAAGCTCGCCGGTTTTACACAGGAGTCCTTTGAGTCCTGCTTGACGGACCAGAAACTTCTGGACGATGTGAGAGCAGTCCAGAAACGCGGAGCGGACGAGTTCAAGGTCGACTCGACGCCGACCTTCTTCATAAACGGAAAGACCTACAAAGGGGCGATGTCGATTGAGGAAATGTCGGCCATCATCGACCCTCTGCTCTGACATCCAGACCGCGCCGAAGCGTTCCGGCTTCGGTGCATCGGGCTCTAGGATGGGGCGGCGCGAATGAAATTTTCGCGCCTTCGCCTTCTCGGTTTCAAATCCTTCGTCGAGCCCGGCGAGTTCGTCATCGAACGCGGACTTACCGGTATTGTCGGGCCGAACGGCTGCGGCAAGTCGAACCTCGTCGAAGCCTTGCGCTGGGTGATGGGCGAAAGCTCATACAAGAACATGCGCGCGTCCGGCATGGACGATGTGATCTTTTCCGGCTCCGGCGCGCGCCCGGCGCGCAACACGGCCGAAGTCACGCTTTTCCTCGACAATACTGACCGTACCGCGCCTTCCGCCTTCAACGACGCCGACGAATTGCAGGTGTCGCGGCGCATCGAGCGCGAGGCGGGCTCGCTCTATCGCATCAACGGCAAGGAAGCACGCGCCAAGGACGTGCAGCTTCTCTTCGCCGACCAGTCGACCGGCGCTCGCTCGCCCTCGATGGTCGGACAGGGCCGCATCGGCGAGCTGATCCAGGCCAAGCCGCAGGCCCGTCGCGCGCTGCTCGAAGAAGCCGCCGGCATTTCCGGCCTGCACACGCGCCGCCACGAGGCGGAACTCCGGCTCAAGGCCGCCGAGCAGAACCTCGAACGGCTGGACGATGTCGTCGGCGAGCTGGAAGGCCAGATCGACAGCCTGAAGCGTCAGGCGCGCCAAGCCTCGCGCTTCAAGAACCTCTCTGCCGATATCCGCAAAGCCGAAGCGACGCTGTTGCATCTGCGCTGGACACTGGCGAAAACCCAGGAAGGCGAGGCGCGTTCCGCGCTTGCCGTCGCCACCACGCTGGTTGGCGACCGCGCCGCCGCCCAGATGGCGGCCGCCAGGGAGCAGGCCATCGCCGCGCACCGGCTGCCGGACCTGCGCGAGGCGGAAGCCGCCGCCGCCGCGGCTTTTCAGCGCCTGTCGATCGCCAAGACGCAGATCGAGGAAGAGGCCGGCCGTATCCGCGCCCGCCAGACCGAGCTCGAACGCCGCCTCCAGCAGCTCGATGCCGACATCGCCCGCGAGGAGCGGATGGTGCGCGACAACGCCGACATCCTCGAGCGCCTGCGCACCGAGGAAGCCGAGCTCAATTCGGAAAACGCCGGCGCCGCCGAGCGCGAG
>Ga0315336_1001408_pt1 | contig 47160 bp, 46 predicted proteins | sample ASW5metaG_FD_204512 | JGI IMG/M metagenome (GOLD analysis project Ga0315336, IMG submission 204512) | Ammonia-oxidizing marine archaeal communities from Monterey Bay, California, United States - ASW #5 | ecosystem: Environmental > Aquatic > Marine > Intertidal zone | place: USA: California... | reverse complement strand
TGGCCGATGCCCCTGAGAAAGACGCTCCTCCGGCTGCCATGCCTGCTGGCGGCGGCATGGGCGACATGGGCGGGATGGGTTTCTAAATAAGTGCAGATCGTCGTCCGAAGGGCGGTGTGAATCTGAAGGGAAGAAACAGTGCGGATCGCGGTCGATTTTTCGGCCGCGTGAATCTGAACAGAAAAAAAGACCGCACAAACACCTATCAATGAAAAGGGCTGCCGTTAGGCAGCCCTTTTTTCATATTCCCCCTCTTACTTGATGGGGGAGGATTGAGGTGGGGATGACTTGCGTTGAGATTCACGCGCCCTCAACGGGCGCGATCTGCACTGGAACCCCTATGCACCGCATAACCGGCAAAGGCCTGGGCGGTGGGCATTAACTCCAGAACATTGATATTCACGCTTTCGGGTAGGGTGGCCGCAAAGAAAATCACGTCGGCCACATCTTCGGCCGATAATGCTCCGAAGCCTTCGTAAAACGCCGCCGCCTTGGCCTTGTCGTTGCCAAATCGCACTTCCGAGAATTCGGTTTCGGCGGCACCGGGCTCCACCGATGTGACCCGTATGTTTTTGTCCACCAAGTCGGCGCGCAGGTTCAACGAGAACTGATGGACGAAGGCCTTGGTGGCGCCATAGACGTTGCCGCCGGGGTAGGGGTATGTGCCCGCCACTGATCCCAAATTGATGATGTGGCCGTGGCCGCGTGCCACCATCCCCGGCAATACGGCGAAGGTCACGGTTGTCAGGCCGGTGACATTGGTATCGATCATGCGGGTCCATTCTTCCAGGTCGGCTTTGTCAGCGGGCTCCAATCCCAGAGCTAGGCCAGCGTTGTTCACCAACACCGTGGGGGCATCAAACGGTGCAGGCAGATCGGTAAACGCAACAGCCACGGCGGCGTTGTCCCGCACATCCAGGGGAACCACGTGGACCGATTCGCCAAATTCGTCCTTCAACTGGGCGAGCCGATCTTCACGGCGTCCCACCACCACCACACGGGCTCCCGCTTTGGCAAATTTTTTCGCGGTGGCCCGCCCGAAGCCCGAAGTTGCCCCCGTGACAATGACGACATGATTTGCAGCGGTCGGGCTCATATTACATAACGATCAGATTCACGGGGTCTCAGAAAGCCCGATCTGATATTCCCCGACGTTGCCCCGGTAAAACAATGACAGAAAATGATAGGCAGCCCTGGTTGTCATGCGCGCTCCTCACTCTTGGCTTGGCTCCACAAGGCCTCCAGCTCCTCCAGGTCCGCGTCGTCCGGGCGACGATTCTCTGCGGCCAGCAAGTCTTCAATCCGGCGAAAGCGGCGCTCGAATTTGGCATTGGCGCTGCGCAAAGCGGTTTCCGGATCGATTTTTTGGTGCCGGGCCAGATTGGTCCAGGCAAACAGCACGTCGCCGAGTTCCTCCGCGATGGCTTCGGTGTTCCCCGCACCGATTTCAATGCGCAATTCGTCGATTTCTTCCGCCATTTTGTCCAAGACCCCGGACACATCAGGCCAATCAAACCCAACACGGGCCGCGCGCTTTTGGAGCTTCACGGCTCGGGCCAAGGCGGGAAGGGCGGCCGGCACATCGTGCAAAACACTGGGCAGATCGCCCCGAGCCTTCGCTTTGGCCTCGCGCTCCGCCCGTTTTTGCGCTTCCCACTCGGCGGTTTGGGCGTCGGCAGACTCAATACTTGCCCCGGCAAACACATGGGGATGGCGACGGATCATTTTGTCAGAAATAGACCGGGCGATGTCGGTGAAGCCATAACCACCAGCTTCCGATGACATCTGAGCGTAGAAAACCACCTGGAACAGCAAGTCGCCGAGCTCTCCTTGCAGGCCGTGCATATCGCCGTCGGCGATGGCTTCAGCCACTTCGTAGGCTTCTTCGATCGTGTAGGGCGCGATGGTTTCGAACGTCTGAACTTTGTCCCACGGGCATCCTGTTTCTGGGTCCCGCAATTTGGCCATGATGTCCAAAAGGCGGTCCATTTCAGAGTGCGATGGGGAGGAGGATGAGGCATTCATGGCCAGATCTTCTTTTGTAGGGTTTTAGTCACAGATCATTTAGATGGTGATAAGATTCTAGTTAAGTAACGGGAAATATGGGAAAATAAAATATAAAAAAACGCATAATGTTTATTATCGGAAATAATTGTTTCCGGTTTAAGCTTACAAAACCATCCCGTCATAGGCGGGCTCGACGCCGTCGGGAAGTCCGTCCTTTAGAGTCCGATAATCCAGCTGGCAAGTCATGTGAGTCAGAACCGCCCGCCTGGGCCGCACCCGTTCGATCATTTTCAATGCACCCTCCACATTGGCGTGGGTGGGATGGAATTCGTACTTCAGTGAATCAACGATCCAAGTATCCACACCCTCTAAAACCCCATACGCCTCTTCCGGAAGGGACACTAAATCAGTGGAGTAGGCGATGGGGCCGAATCGAAACCCAAGACTGAATAGTTTTCCGTGATTTTGGATAAAGGGTTGGACCGGAATGTCGCCGATTTGGAAGCGCCCGTTGATTTCAAACGGTGCCACAAAGGGCTTGTAACCAGAGGCCGGGTCCGGCGCAAAGGCGTAATCGAATCGAGACGCCAGTGATTTGATTGTCTCAGCGTTGCTATAAACATCAATGGGCTGGCGGCTGCCGTGATAAATCCCGCGCAAATCGTCAACACCGTGGGTGTGGTCTGCGTGATCGTGGGTGAACAACACAGCGTCCAAGCGATCGATGCCAAAGGTCAAACATTGCTGGCGCAGGTCGGGGCTGGTGTCCACCAATACTCGGGTGTCCTCCTGCTCCACCAAAATCGATGCTCGCATGCGGCGGTTCTTGGGCTCCAAAGGGTCGCAGTTTTCCCAATTCCCTGCCCCGTCCTTTCCGCCAATGCGCGGAACACCGCCGGACGCCCCGCAGCCAAGAATGGTGACCTTCATTCGGGTGGGCGCTCCGCCCGATCAAACAGGTCGAAAAAATTTGCCGTGGTGGAGTCCGCCAGTTCGCTCAGAGTGATGCATTTCAGGTCGGCGATCTGCCGCGCTGTGTGGACGACAAATGCCGGTTCATTGCGCTTTCCCCGGTTGGGGACCGGCGCCAAAAACGGCGCGTCCGTTTCCACCATCAAGCGGTTCAGGGGCAAATCCGTGACCGTCGATCGCAGGTCTTCCGCGGCCTTGAACGTCACGATACCCGCCACGGAAACATAAAAACCCAGATCCATCGCCCCCTCGGCCAACGCCTTGCCGGTGCTGAAACAATGGATCACACCCCTGAATGGTCCCTTGGCCATTTCGTCGGCCAGGATATCCACCGTTTCATGATCGGCCCCTCGGGAATGCACTATCAAAGGCAGTCCAGTTTCCCGTGCAGCGGCAATATGGGTGCGGAAGGATCGTTCCTGATCCTCGCGCGGGCTGTGCTCGTAATGAAAATCCAGGCCCGACTCACCAATGCCGACGACTTGTGGGAAGTCGCACAACGCCTCTATCTGCGACGCCGTTACTTGCACGTGATCCTTCGCTTCGTGCGGGTGAACGCCGACGGTGCTGTATACCCCGTCGAATTGTTCGGCAATCTTTCGCAGCTTCGCGGCATGGTCCAAATGGGTCGAGATCGTGACCATGGCGGCGACCCCGGCCTCTTTTGCCCGTGCCACTACCGCGTCCAAATCATCGGCGAATTCTGGAAAATCCAGGTGGCAGTGGCTGTCAACAAACATGGTTTCTCATGAACCGATGCGTGGGAACAACGGTTGCGGCGTCGGCAAGCCCGTACCGGGGACAAGCGCCCCGCCCTGCCCCAATTGGTCAAAATTTCTGGCGTCCGCTGGCACCACCAATTGGTCCAAAAGCCGTGCCGCAGTATCGGGGACCAGGGGCTGTACCATGATTCCCACGTGGCGGATCACTTCGGCCAGCACGGACAGCACGGTGGCGTTTCGCGCCGGGTCGGTTTTGCGCAGGTTCCACGGCGCCTGCGAATCCACATAGCGGTTTGCCGCGCCGACCACATCCCAGATGTGGCCGATGGCAAGGTGGATTTGCTGGCGATCCATAGCGGTGCGGGTAAGGCCCAGCATGGCGGAGGCCGCACCCAGCAAAGTCTGATCGTCTTCCGTGTGGTCACCGGGGTTTGGCACCGCGCCATCGCAATATTTCTGGATCATGCTCAGCACCCGCTGGGCCAAATTGCCGAGGTCGTTCGCAAGATCACCGTTGGCGCGGTTGATGAACGCTTCCCGAGAAAAGTTTCCATCGTTCCCGAATGGTACTTCCCGCATCAAAAAATACCGCAACGGATCCAAGCCATACTTTTCAATCAGCGCGACCGGATCAATGGCATTGCCCAATGATTTGGACATTTTCTCGCCCTCGATGGTCCACCAACCATGGGCGAACACCCGGCGTGGCGGCGCCAAACCCGCAGCCATTAAAAACGCCGGCCAATAGACCGCGTGGAAGCGCAAGATATCCTTGCCCACTATATGCACATCCGCGGGCCAGTACCGCTTGTAATCCGCGGAATTCACATCCGGGTAGCCTACCGCGGTCATGTAGTTGGTGAGCGCATCCATCCACACATACATAATGTGATCTGGCGCATCTGGCACAGGGATCCCCCAGCGAAAACTGGTGCGGGAAATGGACAAGTCGCGCAATCCGCCTCTAACGAAACTCAAGACTTCGTTGCGCCGGGATCCCGGCAAAATGAAATCGGGGTTGCTTGCGTAAAACTCCAGGAGCCGATCGCCCCAACCTGACAAGCGAAAAAAATACGAGGGCTCTTCCACCCATTCCGCCTCGGCCCCCGAGGGCGCAATTTTTTTCCCATCAGGGCTGTCCTTTAATTCGTCTTCGCCGTAGAAGGCTTCATCGCGCACCGAATACCAACCCGCGTAGGACCCCAAATAAATGTCGTCGCCGTTTGCTTGGATGGCCTTCCACAATCCTTGGGAGGCCTCGCGGTGGCGGTCTTCGGTTGTGCGGACAAAGTCATCGTTGGAGATGTTCATCAGCGCCGCCAAGTCGCGAAAATTTTGCGACACCTGGTCGACGAAATCCTGTGGGTCGTCCCCTGCCTTGGCTGCGGATTTTTCCACCTTCTGGCCATGCTCGTCAGTGCCGGTGAGAAACTTTACGTCCCGGCCATCCAGGCGCATGAACCGCGCCAAAACATCGCACGCCACCGTAGTGTAGGCGTGCCCAATATGGGGAATGTCGTTCACGTAATAGATTGGGGTCGTGATGTAAAATGGCTGCTTCGTCACCGCGCGATGGCTTCCTGGAGGGTCGAAAACAGGTTTAAGACCACCTGCTTGCGGTCAAGATTTAGGCCCTGGCCAATTGCCAAAGCCTCGGTGAGGTTTTCCCACACCGCAACCCATTGATCAAGGTTGCGCCTGGGCAACAGCCGGGCGGCAAGGTCGGCCTCTCCCGGCGGCGCCATTGCTGGGGGGTATCCCGCGCCGGTTTGGATCATCCGGGTCAGGCAGCCCGACAGTAGCTCGCCAAATACCCGAAAGCTTTCCGTGTTGCCGCCGCGCGCCATGCGGTCGGCTAGTTTGTGTTGGGCCGGAATATCCATATCGGGAAGGCCTGAAAGAATTTTCAGCAGATCGCTATGCAGCGTCAGGCCGTCAACAGCGGCCAAGCGCAGGGCGCGGCCAGGACTGCCCTCCGCCAACGTTGCCAACGCGGCAGCTTGCTGTGGCGTGGTATCGGTGTCCGCGTGGTGGGCGGCAAGCACCTTCGCCACCTGATCGGCGGACAGGGGCCCCAACCGCAAATGGCGGCACCGGGATCGCAAAGTCACAAGCACCCTGCCAGGGCGGTGTGCCACCAACAGCACTACCGCCTTTTCGGGGGGCTCTTCCACCAATTTCAACAGGGCGTTGGCGGCATTTGTATTGAGCTCGTCGGCGGCGTCAACGATCACCACGCGCCAACCTCCGGCCGATGAGGTGCGCGCGAAAAGCCCCGAGGCCCTGCGGGCATCGTCGACGACAATTTCTTCCCGCATGCGTTTGGTCTTTTCGTTGACGGTCCGTTGCACCACCATCAAATCTGGATGGGTGGCATTGGTCACCAACGAAGCGACCGGATCGTCGGCGGCCAGCTCCAATCCCATGGGGGCATCACCGAACAAGTCCCCGCCCTCGCCCTTCAAAATCCCCTTCAAAATCAAAGTGGCAAAGCTGTATGCCAATGATGCCTTGCCGATCCCTTGGGGCCCTGAGATCAACCAGGCATTGGGCATCTGGCCGGCGATCCAGGCTTCAGCCAATGTCTTTTCAGCGGCGGCGTGGCCGATCAACGGGCCGATTGGTCGGGGGGCAACAGGCCCGAGTTGTTCATCAGCCAAGGCCAGGAACCCCCAAACGATCGGAGACCGTCGCCAAAATAGCGGTCTGAACTTCTTCCAATGATATCGAGGCGTCTATCACCACGCAGCGGTCAGGTTCGGCGGCGGCAATGGCCAAGAATCCGTCGCGGACCCGGGTGTGAAATTCCGCCCCCATCCGGCCGTATCGGGTTTCACCCCCTACATCCGATTTGGTTTCCCGGCCCAGTCCATCGTCGGGCGCTATATCCAACACAATTGTCAGGTCCGGGGCGAAGTCACCCAGGGCGACGAATTGCAAGTTTCGGACGGTCGCCAGGCCCAGTCCTTGGCCGTATCCTTGATACGCCATGGTCGAATCGTAAAAGCGGTCGCTGACCACCCAGGTGCCAGCAATCAGGGCTGGTCGAATTGTGTGTTCCAGATGTTCCCGGCGGGCAGCGAAATGCAACAAAGCTTCGGCCATGGGATCCCACCGGTCCACTTCGCCGGACACCAATAATTTTCGGATCTGTTCTGCGCCGGGGGCGCCACCGGGCTCGCGGGTCGCCAACACGGAAAGCCCCGACCAAGACAAAGCTTTGACGAGCGCACCGGTGGCGGTGGATTTGCCGCTGCCCTCCCCTCCTTCAAAAGTGATGAAGCGGCCTGCCGAATTTTCCCGATCGATCATGGGGTCACGGTCTACTGGTTGACCGCACCCCACACAAGGAAACTCACCGCCGCCCCCAATCTGCCGAACAACCCCAAGCGATCCACATCCGCACCGGCAACCAGAGGCAGCTCCACGGTCGGAGTGTCCGGCGCTTCGATCACCAGTTTTGCCAGTTCCGTCCCGGATTCAATGCGCGCCGGGATAGGGCCTTGGTAGATCGTTTTTACGGTCATGTTGCGGTGAGCGGAGCGGCTGAGCGTCAGGATCAATTCTTGCTGGATCACTAATGGTACCGTCGCTTGCGCCCCCAGCCACACCTCGGCGTTGCCGACGACTTCGCCCTCGGTGAACAGGGTGTGATTGGCAAATTCCCGGAACCCCCAATCCAACAACCGTCCGGCTTCACGGGCCCGGTCCTGAGCCGATTCCATTCCGTTCAAAACAAGAATCAGGCGGCGACCGTTGCGCACAGCAGATGCCGCCAGCCCATAACCGGAGACATCGGTGTGACCGGTCTTCAGGCCATCGGCGCCGGGGAAGTCATACAGCAAAGGGTTCCGGTTGGATTGCTTGATCTCGTTATAGGTGAAGCTGGTTTCCGCAAACATTGGATAGTACTGAGGAAAATCAGTGATCAATCGAATGGCTAACGTGGCGATATCCCGGGCGCTCATGACATGACCTTCTTCCGGCCAGCCCGTGGCGTTTTTGAACACGCTGTTGGTGAGCCCCAACTCGAAAGCCCGCTCGGTCATCTCCACCGCAAAATTTGATTCCGTAGCGCTCAATCCTTCGGCAATGACAATGGAGGCGTCGTTTCCGGATTGAACAATGACGCCGCGCAGCAGGTCGGCAATCGTGACCCGGGTATTCACACCCACAAACATTTTCGATCCGCCCATGCGCCAGGCCTTTTCGCTGACCGCAAAGGTATCCTCCATGGTCAGGTAGCCCTCGGCCAAGCGCTCAAAAATCAGATACAGCATCATGATCTTGCTCATGGAGGCCGGTGCTGTGGCGGTGTCGGCATCCTTTTCCATCAGGATGGTGCCGGTGGTGGCATCGATCAGAATCGCGTGCTTGGCAGTGGTTTCCATCGCTTGGGCGGGAGAAAACAGCGCCAAACTCCAGAGTGCAAAAACGAAGGTGGCGAGCGCAGGGCGAAAAATTGAGGTCATAGATATTTGAACCGTGAGAAATCTTAAAAAAGAAATCTAAATCAGATCGCGGCGGAGTGGAACGACCGTGTGAATTCCTGGCCGAAGTAAATAGAGGGCCGGCACGGCCGTGGCAGCCCTCAGCGCTTCAACGGCGCCCTGCCTTGCCATCAACGCCACCTCGGCCTCTGCAAGGGCGATTTCGGAGGCGACCAGTGCCAGCGGAATATCCGCGATCGCTTCAAGTGCCTCCGGTGGTAATTCCTCCAGCGCTTCGGCCACGTCAGGCGCCAAATCGAGTAAAGCTTCTATGCCCCCGAATTCTTCCCGCGGAACCGCGGGCGAACCGATCCCGGCTGGGAGGGCCTCGGGTGGGTCCTCCACAGGCGGCTCATCCGCCGGAGGGGGCGCATCGTCCGGTGGCGGGTCATCCAGCCCGCGAGTTCGTCTGGATGATCCGCGTCGTCATCGAGGTGACCCCTCTCAGTCGCCTCCTGAGCCAGAGATTGCTTGGCCACGAGTACGCCGGACTCCCCATCGACCGTCACCAGAAACGCTGCTAACGCCAATGCCAGGACTGTTGCGGCGGTGATGCTGGCAGCGACCGAGATTGGCCGAACCTGTCAAGCGCCGCCGCCGGGAGGTTGAACTGAAAGCTCGTCCCCGAAACCCCATTGTGTTCCGATTTTTCGAACTGCTCGCAAGCCACCCAAGGTTTTGAACCCGTCAGGTGTCCCAGTCAATCACCGCGGCGAAGTGCAGATCGTGGCGGCGCTTGGTTCAAATCGTTGCTCCGCAACATTGCAGCCACGTGAATCTGAACGCTAAACCTTAAAAGGTGGTTATTCGATGACGATCCGCGCTTCGGTATGGCCCTGGTCGATGACCACAGCAAGGGTCGCGTCGGCGCGGGCCACCGAAGCGATGGGGCCAATGCGGACCCGGTACAATTGGCGCCCGCCGACATTGATCGAACTGATCGTCACCTGGCCCAGATATTCCAGCTCGGAACTCAGTTTGTTGGCGCTTTCGTAGACAGCGAAGGCTCCGGCCTGGATGTACATTTCTGTCGGCGCCACTTCGAATACCGTGACCCCTGGTTCGATCCCTAAGCCAACGATGCGCTGGAATCTGTCGTCCACCGGGGCCACGCCCACCCCGGCCAGGGGCGGGAGATCATCGACAGCGACCGGTGGTCGTGGCGCTGCGGCGACCTCCATATCCAGTCCACCCACCGGATTAGCCGCGCGGGCGGCGATCAGATTTTCAGAAGGACCATCGACGATTTCCACTTTTGTTCGTGCTGTGCCTTTTTCAGAAAACCCCAGCAATTGCGCGGCCCGATACGACACATCGATGATCCGGCCATTTACGAACGGGCCCCTGTCGTTCAGGCGCAAAATCAAAGACCGGCCATTCTCCATGTTAGTGACCCGCACATAGGACGGCATGGGCAATGTTTTGTGGGCCGCCGTCAGGGCGTTCATGTCGTAGATTTCGCCGTTTGCCGTCCGTTGGCCATGAAAGGGCCGCCCATACCAGGACGCAATACCGGTTTCGTTGTAGGCGAGATCTTCGGCCGGCGTGTACCAAATTCCGTTGATTTGATAGGGCTGGCCAACTTTGTAGACGCCCTCTCCCGCCGGGGCTTCCTGGGCGATTTCCTTTACCGTATACACCGCCAATTTGGTTTGCGCGCAGGCCGTTAGAACCAAGGCGAACGCCACCAATACCCCGAAGCGCACAAAGCCTCGGAGGTTCTGGTGAGGTTTTTCAATGGACGGATGGTTGGCGCACATCTTGTGGCAGCCTGATCGGATAGGGCCAGATGCGGTACTTTACCCATCCCCAATACGGTCGGCAAGGGACCCGATGGCGATGGCGAAGAAGTCCGATCGATTCCACCGCAAAATGGATCGGTAGTTGTTGTAGACAAGGAAGGCCCTGGAGTTATCGCCATCCTCGGGCAGAACAATTGAGGAGGACAGCTGGCGGGTTGGCAGATCGCTGCCATCAATGCGGCGCACACCCAACGCCTGCCAGTTGCCAATGGGTTTAGATGTGCCCAATCCAGCAAGGCTTTTGTCGAAATCATCGGGTAAGATCACTTCCCGCCCCCAGGTCTGATCCCCCAGCCATCCTAGGTCCGCCAAGTGATTGGCCGCTGAGGCGATCACATCCGCGGTGGTGTGCCAGATGTCCCGGCGACCGTCGCCGTCAAAATCCACGGCGGATTGCAAAAACACTGTGGGCAGGAATTGCGGCTGCCCCAGGGCACCGGCCCAGGACCCCTTAAAATTCGCCAACCTCACGCTGCCTTCATCTATAATCTCAAGAGCAGCAATTAACTGTCTGCGAAAAAAGGAACTTCTGCGATTATCGAACGCCAGGGTTGCCAAGGCCTGGATGACGGAAAAGCCGCCTTGCACCCGGCCAAAATCTGATTCCACCGCCCAAAAGGCCGCGACGAATCGCGGTTGGACACCAAAGCGTTTGGCCACCTGATCAAAAAGCGCCCGATGTTCAGCCAATTTCTGTTTTCCCATGGCCACCCGGGATTGGGTCGCCACCCGGGACAGATAGCCCTCCAATGTCAGCGTAAATTCGGGCTGATTGCGATCGAGCTCCACCACTCTTGGGAGCGGCGCTTCCAGCCCGGTCAAAGCCTCATCCACAGTTTCCTTGGAAATTCCTTTCTCTAAGGCCTCGATCCGTAATGCCTCGACCCAAGCCTCAAATCCAGCGGGGTCTTGAGCTAGAGAACAGGTGGCGAGCGGGACCACGATGGCGACAACGAAACATTGGACGGCTAAACGAGGCCAACGCAGAAGCACGGTAAAATACCTTGTAGTTCCGGGGCGTGTGCATTGGTTAGCTCAACATTCGATCCGGCACAATCCAGCCCTCCAACCACCATAGCCGTGGTTGTACCCTGAGGCCAAGTCTGGTGTAGTGCCAGCGGTTGCCCCGCTTTGCCCAGATTTTAGAGCTGCAATGGGACACATCGGACACCGTTTGTTTTTTTTCGCCGCGCTCGCGGGATTGGTTGTGATTGCTGGGTGCGCGCCGCCTCCGGCGATCTCAATGCGGATCGTCGCTGTGTACGACGCGGTAAACCTGTTCGACAGGAAGCCAGGCAAGCTGACCGTCACCGAAATTCGCACCGCTGCCACAACCCCCAACAGGGTGTGGGCCGTGGTCGGTGATTTCCGGGGGATTGGTTCGTGGCATCCGTGGGCTGCCCAACCTGCCCGGTACCCGCAGGGGGATCCCCGCGCCGAGGGTGCAACCCGGGTCTTGCCATTGGTTTCCGGCGGATCCATGCGCGACCGCTTGTTGGAATGGGATGGCACGCGCATGACGTTGCGCTACGCAGCCGAGGACGGCGATCTTTCGGTGACAAAATTTGAAGCAACAATGCGTGTCACCAACAACCTGAATGGCACGTCAAACATTTCCTGGTCAGCGATCTTTGACGCCGCCGAAGGGACAAGTGAGGAACAGGCCATCGCCGAGGTGCAAGAGTTTTTTGCCGCCGGATTGGACGCTTTAACAGCGCTTTCTCTGTAGAAAAGCCGGTGCGCGCTTGTGCTGCCGCTGAGACGCTCCTACACTTCTGACAGACGGTTCCCCGAAAGGGGATGAAGAAGGGAATACGGTTCGGCGGAAGTCTCCGCCAATGCCGTGGCTGCCCCCGCAACTGTGTGTGGCGAGCCCACGTCCTTTGTGCCACCGGGAAACCGGGAAGGCGGACGTTGGGCATTGACCCACAAGCCAGGAGACCTGCCGTCGAACGTCACCCATCCACCGGGCGGGGTTGCTTTGGTGGTGCGGACTTCCGCGGTGACGCTGTTTTGTCTTGCTGTGGAGGTAGCCTATGGGTGGCACGCAAACCAATTCGAATAGCGCTCTGATCTCTCGTATCTGTTCTTTGAAGTGCTCAGGATGACTGTTTCTGAAAACATTTCGCCTGCCCCGGCCGCTGGCCGCGTGCGCATGGCCGAACCCTGGAAGCTGTTGGCTTTTTTGGGGGCCGGTGTGGTGGTCCTTTTCTGGATTTCCATGTCCGTTGGCCCGGCGACGATACCCATGATGCAAGCGCTGCAAGGTGCCTTCGCCGATGACCCCCCAGTAATTTCCACTATCTTGGTGGAATTGCGTCTTCCCCGAGCGATCCTTGGGGTGTTGGTGGGGGCAACCTTGGGCTTGTCTGGAGCCGCCTTACAGGGGTTGTTTCGCAACCCCCTGGCTGAGCCCGGGATTATTGGGGTTTCAGCCTCTGCCGCCCTGGGCGCCGTAATTATTTTCTATTTCGGTCTGTCTGGGACTTTTGCCCTGGCGCTTCCTCTGGGCGGAATTGCCGGGGCATTGTTGGCAGTCCTTGTCCTGTTTGCTTTGGCGGGACGAGATGCTGGCATTCTCACGTTGATCTTGGCGGGCGTTGCCATTGCCAGCTTGGCTGGGGCGCTGACATCGCTAGCGCTGAACCTGGCCCCCAGTCCCTACGCCCAATCGGAAATCATCACGTGGTTGCTGGGGTCATTGGCGGATCGGTCCCTTTCTGACGTTTGGTTGGCCGGGCCGTTGATGCTTGGCGGTTGGGCGTTGCTGCTGATTTCTGGCCGTGCCTTGGATGCTTTGTCCCTGGGGGAGGACACAGCGAAGACCCTGGGCTTTGCCATGAACCGGGTGCGCTTGCAGGTCATTGTTGGCACGGCGTTATCGGTGGGAGCAGCGGTTTCGGTCACCGGCGGAATCGCCTTTGTCGGCCTGGTGGTGCCCCATTTATTACGGCCACTGGTGGGGTTTGAACCCCGGCGATTGTTGGTGGCCAGCGCTTTGGGTGGGGCTGCCTTGATCCTGGCGGCGGACATCGCAGTTCGGATAATTTCCGAACAGACAGAGTTGAAGCTGGGCGTGCTGACCGCAATGGTCGGTGCACCCTTCTTCTTATTCCTGATTTACAAAACCCGCGGCCAAGGTCTGTGAGGATATTGGAAGCCGATCAAATCGGCGTCGATTTCCGTACGACCACCGCCCTGGGTGCGGCCAGTTTGGGATTGTCCGAGGGCGAGATGGTTGGCCTCATCGGCCCCAACGGAGCCGGGAAAACCACCCTCCTGCGGGCGCTGGTTGGTTTGCAGACCCCAACCCGGGGCAAGGTGATGTTCCGGGGCGGAGACATCGCTCGGGCGAATCGCAAGGTCATCGCCCGGGCCATCTCGTACTTGCCCAGCGGCGCCCCCTGCCATTGGCCATTGTCGGTGCGCCGAGTGGTTGCCTTAGGGCGCCTGCCGCACCTGCAATCAAGGGACGGGCCAACAACGTACGACGCCGCGATCATTGACCAGGTGATGGCCCAGGCCGATGTGGTGGAATTTGCACACCGCCAAGTCACCACGTTGTCCAGTGGGGAGCGGATGCGGGTGATGGTGGCCCGGGCCTTGGCCCAATCCCCAAAAGTGCTGCTGGCGGACGAGCCGGTGGCGGCGCTGGACCCCTATCATCAATTGCGGGTCATGGAATTGTTGGTGGCACTGGCCCACGGCGGCGGCAGCGTGCTGGCGGTCATGCACGATTTGTCGTTGGCGGCGCGGTTCTGCGATCGCCTGGTGTTACTGGTGGACGGGGCCATCGTTGCCCAAGGATCACCGGACCAAGTGCTTACCCCGGATCGTCTGCGTGAAGCCTATGGGGTCGATGTGATTTCGGGCAACGCCGAGTCACACGTGTACGCCCTACCCGACGACCCGGAAAGTGCGGCTAGGGCCTAAACGTCAAAGTGTCCCGGGTAATCTCGTAGCTGGAAAGCTGACTCAAGAAGCTCATACCCAGCAACGATTGGGTGAGTTCCCCTTGGGAGATTGAGGCATCCACATTCCGCATGGTGATGGTGCCCACGGTGACGGCGCCCAATAACACCGACGCCGAATAGACAATACCGTTGGCGGTGCGAATGGGCTGGTTGAACACCAGCCCTTCGGGATCAATACCGACTCGTGCGGCGTCCGCCAATGTCAGGGCCACATGGGAGGCTCCTGTGTCCACCAAGAATCGCACGCGTGTTCCGTTCACCTGGCCATCGACGACGAAATGGCCGTTGGTTTCGGTGCGGAAAGTCACCGCCTTTCCCTCCACCACAGCGCCGGAGGGCAGCAACTCCGCCATCAGGCGGTTGCCAATATCCTCAGCCTCGAAACGGAAGCTATAGGCAAGGACCAGTGATGCCCCGGTCGCCACCCAAATTGCGGCATACCGCAGGGCCAATCCGGGCCGGGTGCGCATACGAACCGCCAAGGAAGCCCCGATCAGGGCGACCCACAGCAGTCTTTCGGTTAGGTGGGCTTTCTCAATTGAGGTGTCGACTTCACCCGGAAAACGCCCGACCAGATACACCACCAGTACCATCAGGGTGAGCGCACCAATTAGAAAAATCAGAAAATTCCGGGTCAGCGCCCAGCCCTCCGGTTCCAGACACGTGATTTCGGCCGACCGTCAAAGTATATTTAACAAATATTGCGCTGAAGATCGCGTTCCACAACTCTCACCCGAACAAAAAAAACGCGCGAGGAGATCATTGCGTGCCTTCAAGCAACGTGAATCAGATAGGCAGATATCAAGAGGAAATCTTGACTAGCGCTAGAAAGTCAAGTGAATCTGATCGGCAACCCTAAAGCAGCCCAGCGGCCGCGGCCGCGTTGATGTCGGCCTGTGCGCACTGTTCATCTTCATATGCTTGGGTGCCGCTTACACCGATGCCGCCCACGCGGGCGCCGCCGGACATGATCGGCCGCCCGCCAGCAAAGTAGATCACCCTGGGAATAAACGCGAATGGGTTGGGTGTGCCCTTACCAAATGCCATCTTTCCCAACATACTGGTCGGTCCGGGGAACAGAACGGATTTTCGACATTAGGATTTTTCTCCCAAATTGAATGTTTGAAAACTGTGTTTATGAACCAGTTGAGTCCCTAAGGGAGCCATGGGCCCCAGTTGTTTTTCGTTGGCCGCATAGGAATGATTTCGGGCGCGGACAGGATTAAATTTTCCTTACCAAGGTTCTCACAAAAACACGTAGATCAAAGGCCATGCACATCGCCATGAACCTAGTTCAAATCGCCAAGGGCAAAGAAGCCGACTTCGGGCAGATATGGGCGGAGCGCGATTTCCACCTGGAAGACGTTCCAGGGTTCGGCGCATTAAACCTGTTAAAAAGGCCCTGAAGCCGAAGATCACACGCTTTATGCCTCCCATACCAGTTGGGAATCCCCGGGCCATTTTAACAATTTGACCAAATCCGAGGCATTCAGAGTGGCCCACCCAAGCGCAGGAAGCGCAAAGGATTTGTACCTGGCCCTCTACAATCTGAGGTATTTGAAGTGGTGCAAGGATTTACGAAGAACGAGAATTAGTCCCCACGTTCGCCTCCGCCCGTTGACTTCCCCACCTTTTGGACGCCTAATACGACTACCCGGGGGGCGTTAAAAGCGGGCCAGTCAAAGTATGCCCTGCGCCTTCCGACCCACAATCGGGCAAGGGAGGCCCTTTAGAAAATGAGCAAGACTCATCCGCGGCTGCGCGCCGTGACAACAGCGATCCTCGGCGGGGCTTTGGCCGCCGCCGTGGCAATGCCAGCAATGGCGTTCAACGTGACCCAGTCGCGTTTGGAGGCTGCTGACAGAGAGCCCCAAAATTGGCTCACACAACTGCAAAACTACTCGGGCCACCGCTACACCCGGTTAGATCAAATCAACCGCAATACTATCGGCAGTCTGAAAGTCGCGTTTACCGTGCCACTGAACGATTGCCTGCTTGGCGACACAGAGTGCGACAATCAAGGCAACGGTTTGGTTGACGACGGCTACATGTGGATCGGTGGCGGTTATGGCAGGATCTACAAGATCGACCTGCGTTCTGGTGATTCCGGCGTTGTGGTGTGGGTGGCTGATGCAGATGTTTCCATTGACGAAAATCGTCGTACGCGCGGCATCGCCATGTGGGAAAATGCCGTTTTTGACAATCTCGTCGATGGCCGCGTGATCAGCGTCGATCGTGACACAGGCGAATTCAACTGGGACATGCAGATTGCCCGTGTTGAACATGTTAAGAGCTCGGCCGCTGATACGCCGCGTATGGAGCGGGAGGGCTTCACCGCAGCCCCGATTGCTGCGGCTGGTAAACTGCTGGTTGGTCAAAGCAAGGGCGATGCTGGCACTCGTGGCTGGATCGCAGCGCTCGACATCGATACTGGCGTAGAAGTATGGCGTCAATATACGGTCCCGGGACCGGGTGAATTTGGCCACGAAACCTGGGCCGATGATCACGGCGCTTGGAAAACCGGCGGGGGTTCTTTGTGGACCACCGGCTCCTACGATGCCGAACAACGGCTCACCATTTGGGGTACTGCCCAGCCTGTGCCCATGTTCGACCCTGAATTCCGTCCTGGCGACAATCTGTTCACGAACGCCGCCATGGCTTGGGATATCGATACGGGAGAACTGAAATATTACTTCCAGTACACGCCGAACGAGTCATGGGATTATGACGAAAACGGCGTTCACATGCTGATCGATGCTCCGTTCAATGGCGAAGACCGCAAGACGATTCTGCATTTTGCCCGTAACGGTTACATCTATACGTTGGACCGCAACAACGGCGACTTCATCAACGCAGAACAGTATGTGGCCCGTATTACTTGGACTGCAGGGATCGATCCCAAGACCGGTATGCCGGTCGAATACGATCCCAATCTGCAACTGCAGACCTATATCCCCGCCACCCGTTGGGCGCGCGCGGATACCGAAGTCAAGACGGCTTGCCCGGCTCTGCCAGGCGGCTCACGTTGGCAGAGGCCGGCTTACAATCCGGTCACGATGATTGCCTATCAGGGGGGTGAAGATGGGTGTCAAACCCACATGAACATCGCCGCCATCACCCTTGATGGTTTGGATCCAGAAGCGGGTCCGGCGGGTGCCATCGACGAACGCGGCCGTCGTCGTGAAGGTTCGCGCGTTCGCATGCCGTCCTATGGCCTGCTTACCGCCTTTGACGTGACAACCGGATTGAAGATTGCCCAACAGGGCAATCCCTATCCGAGCAAATCTGGTATGTTGGCGACCGCAGGTGGCCTGGTTTTCACCGCTTTTGAAAACGGCGAACTGGCGGCATACACCGACGACACCCTGCAAAAGGTGTGGCACTTCAATACTGGTGCTGGCGTCAAATCGCCGTTTAACAGCTATTCCGTCAACGGCAAACAGTTCCTGTCCATCGTGGTTGCCGGACGGTTACAGACTGCCCGACGCGACGAAATCCCCGTGCGGGGTTGGATGTCAACTTTGTTCGTGTTCTCACTATAAGAACCGATTAAACCAAACACTTGGGGCGGGCCTTGCGGCCCGCCCCTTTTTTGTCTCGATTTATGAAATTGCTAGCGAAAGGCGTTGCACCGGGTGTTGTCATCTCCCAATAACCCGACGCACGCTTCGAGCGTCAACTCCTTGCCGACAAATTCCTCGAAAATAAAAGCGATAATCGCATTCAGCGACCGATCTGAAAGCATCCTTCCGGCACGGTCGGGGATGTCGTTACCGATGTCAGCGGCGACCATGCCATAACACGGGGCGCGGTCGGTCCATGCACTGCTCTGAAAATACGGCATCAAACCACCAATGCGCCCACAACGCACTGTGTCACGCATTTCTTCGGGGGTCAGGATAGTTTTCCGCAAATTATACCCCTGGGGTTCCTGGGGAATGTCGGGGGCACCGTTGGCCAGCGAACCATGACACTCCCGGCAGTTGACGGTGGTCAACCAAAGCCGCTTACCAAGGACCGGGTCGCCATCTTGGGCGACGGCAACCCCGGAAAATCCCAGCATCACTGCAACCACCATTGCAGTACCAAGCGCCGCCAGTGGCGTTCCAACTTTTTTCATCGTTCGACCTTCCTGTTAACTGGCCGTCATCGCGACCTTGACCGGAGTGTGGCACCAGCCCGGACGGGTTTCAATCCAACGTGATTGCGGCCCAGGGCAATTGCCCGCATTAATCCCCCAGAGTACTATCTTTACCATTGAGCTAACTTAACATTGCCTGGGGCAGCAATGCGCGGAAATGGACCAATCCCAGCGATTTTGGCCGTTGCATTTTTGACGGGCCCCGCTTTGGCCCAAGGGGATGCGCGGGAGGAGGCCGGCTTGTTCGCGCCGTCTGCGTGGGATTTAGAGCTTGGCGCCCACGCCTTTGAGTTACCGGTGGGCGAATACATCGATTACGCCTGCGGCACCAACGGCGGGCCCCCTTCTTTGCCCGTCGCTGGCTGGCTGGATTTCGCGAAGTGCGCGCCGGAATCGATTAGCGGATTCCACGAAATCTATTTTCAATACGACGATGAAAATGAATACTGGGCCAAGGCGATGGATTTGGGCGTGCAGACCAGAATTTTTGAACACACCTCGGCCTACCAAATCCCAGTCATTGCCTCGGCGCTGTTTGACACCGAGGGATTTCTTGTCGGTATCCGGCTGATCACGGACCCCCGGGTCGATGTCTTGCTGCGTGAGAATGCAGTCAGTCTCAGCAATTTCTTACGCGCCCGGTACGGCGTCGGATGGGTGTGCGAGGATTTGCCGCGTGCCGAAGGCGAGAGGGAATACCAGGGTCTTCACGAAAAAATGCGCTGCAATTTGATTGTGGCCGACGAAGGGGTCAGCGTGATGCTTGAGACCCACAATTACCGCAAACCCGGGCAATTCGCTGTTCACCCGCAAACCCGGAGGGCAACCGAGGGGCAATTCATGAGTTCGACGTTGTATGAACTTGTCTTACTCAATGCCCAGGATGGCCAGCCTCGGGATCCACCGACGGAGATTCCTGGGCCCAGCGAACGCGACCTGCGGGCCCTCCGGGCTATGGATTGCCCGGGGTGCGATTTTCAAGGGGCCGATTTCAAGCGGGCGGACCTCCGCGGTGCAAATTTGGCTGGGGCCAATTTGGCGGGGGCAAATTTCCATGCCGCATTTTTGGGTGGCGCGATTCTGACGAACGCGAACCTAGAGGGTGCCAATCTGAACCGCGCCGACGTGAAACGCGCCAACCTCGATGGCGCTAACATCCAGAACGCCATGATGTACGAAGCACGCTTTGATGGGGCCAGTCTCGTGGACGCCGATCTCACCCTGACCAACGCCGGCAAGGTTCAGTTCATCCGCGCCGACCTTACCGACGCCCGGATGGTGGCCATGGACCTGCGCTACGCCCGTATGAACGACGCCACCATTGTTCACGCCGACATGAGCGGATCGTTGCTTGGCGATGCCGTGCTGACCCGGTCCGATCTATCCCGGGTCATCATACTGCAGGCAGATATGCCGCGCGCGGAATTCATCAATGCGAATTTAACGGACGCCGATCTCCGCGCTTCCCAAATGATCAACGTCAATCTTCGCGGCGCAAATCTCACCAACGTCGATTTTTCTGCGGCAAACCTCAACTTGGCGAATTTATCCGAGGCGATTTTGGATGGCGCGGTCTGGGTAAATACGATTTTACCCGGCGGTTTCCAGCCCAACTAGATTTGTTGCCTTGATTCCATTTTCCAAAACAGTCCAGGCGATGGACGGTTTGCTTGCCGTGAATTTTGCAGGCGCACCGTTGCCTCCGCCCAAGAACAACTGCCTGCTACGCTGGGTGCCCCGTACATTCCGCTGCTGCAATTCAAGGCGGATAAGCGCCCACGTTTTGGGGACCACGGACGATCACGTCACCTATCTGGTGATGCGTAGTTCAGGACCGACTGCTATTTACCGAAGGCGGATTGCGGGTCATCCTCGAACGACCTCCGGCAGGGATTTTGCCCGACGGCGTTGTCGTATTCGGCGAAGGCGCCATGGCCACTGCTTGGCTTTTTGACGCAACCACCCGCTATAACCACGGGATTTTGGGGGACGCAATTGAGGGGGCGGCCTGGCGGTTGAATTGGCCGATGGGCACGTTGTCGAGGTGCGCCTGGATCCCGACATCGTGTTCGAAGGTCGTCGCGCCTGCATCGTCGATGATCAACGTTCCATGCGTTTGATCGTGCTGCAACTGCTGAACGACATCGGAATCCGAGGTATCATCGGGGGCAGCAGCGGCGAAGACGCCCTGGAAAACATTCAAATCCCTAACGAAAAAGCGCCCGATATGGTAATTTGCGGCCTGTACATGGAACACATGGATGAGCTGGAACTCTCTGCCCTCGTGCGACGGCAAAAAGTCGAACAGCTGGCCGGAATTCCGACCCTCATTCTGACCGGCGAGCAGGACAAAATGATCGTGGATGTGACCAGACAGGCCGGGGCAACAAAAGTGTTAAGCAAACCCATAAGCGCACCGGAATTGAAGACCGAGATTGCCGCGACGATCGAATTTGGTTGATAGCACAGTCTTTTTATAGGTAAGTGTTCCTTCCCCTACGAACGCTGTCTAGAACATGCCTTTCCTGATCGCTGGCTTGGCCCTTTGGTCGGCTACCCACCTTTTTCCAGTACTAGCCCGCGGTCGCCGCACCCGCATCGTTAGCGCGGTTGGTACGCATACCTACCGTGGCATCTTTGCAATGCTCATTTTGGCGGCGGTTACGCTGATGGTTTTTGGCTGGCGCTCTGCAGTGGCCATTCAGGTTTTTCAGCCGCCTACATGGGGCGCGTCGGCGAATTATTTATTGATGGCGGGATCGATACTGCTGTTCGTCGCGTCCGGCACAAAATCGAATTTTAAGCGACTGATTCGGCACCCGCAATTAACTGGTGTCCTGGTGTGGGGGATTGGCCATGTGTTGGCCAGTGGATCCTCTCGATCGCTGATCTTGTTTGGCGGGTTGATTTTGTGGGCCATGGTGGCCATTACCGGAATTAATCGCCGGGACGGCGCATGGACAAAGCCCGATGCCGTCGCTAAATCACGAGATGTCATCCTTGTGATCCTCTCCGCCATCGCCTATTTCGCCGTGATTTTTTTCCACCCAAATTGACTTAACCTTCCGAGTCTCGTTGGATGGGCAATCCTCTGACCCGTGGTACCATTGCTGATACAGTTCAACGGCTGCAGCGAGGGCGTGGGGTTTACTAGCGTGAAGGTTGAGCGAATTTTATGACTGATCCAGGACCAATGGAGGCAATGTTTTCAATTCCCTTGTTCAGATTTAAACAAGCCAATTGGAAAGAAAAAAAGAGCCGGATTTTAAGGGCTTTACCAAAGCTCACAGACAGCCACGTGTCGCTGGATAAGGATTCCAACACCGACTATTATCTGAACAACATGGGCAAGTCCCTGCCCGCCTACACCTCCATCGTTATGGACTGCCTTTCGGGCTCAATGGACGAATTCTGCGCCCGTGGATTCCCCGTGGACCCTGTGGTCACCTCCATGTGGTTCGAAACCTCGTACAAATCCAACTATCACGGAACGCATAATCACGGGTCCCTGGGATATTCTGCGGTTCTATTCGTCGAATTTGACCCCGAGGTTCATACCCCCACCCGGTTCATCGCACCCTTCATGAACTTTTACACTGGCGGCCTTATCGACCACTGGCCAAAGAACGTATCGGAAGGAACCTTGTTAATTTTTCCATCGGTTATTCTGCATGACATCCAGCCCAATCAATCGGACAAGGCGCGCACAGTGGTCTCCTTTAACATCGCCGGGGAGACATAGGCTGGGATCGGCAAACGCCAACAGTTTTTTAACCCAAACACTCCTAGAGTCTTTCGACGACTTGAATTTTCGATACTTCCGGCCCCAATTTATTCAAATCAAGATTTCAGGCTGGAAAGACGCAGTTCAAGAAAAATCCTAGGATTTTTTTGGAGTTAGGGTCATTTTCATCGACGATCGGTCGCCGGTCCAGTTAATGTCGACCCATTACAATGTTGGCGGTGGTGCCGCCGGTAAATTCCTGGATCACCAGGAGATGCTGCGAGGACCTCCGCCGCTACGCGCCCAGATGCCGAAGAATCAGACCGCGTTGTCGCGCGCGCACTTGTGATCACCCTGGCCGGGTTCCCAACACCATCGATTCCCACCGACTGATGACTTTTGCCACGGCCCAAGGCCTGCAAGACGCCCTGTCCGAGATCATGTTCCGCCAGTAATTCGGCGAAGGATTAGACATCAGCGACCCCGAAATCTTGGCCGCTGCATCTGATTGGCGAATTTCCGGCGTGCCGACTTTCGTATTCGACAACAAATTCGCCATCGTCAGCGCCCAGGAGCCGTCCGCTTTCATCGAATTATTTGATCATCTTGAAACAGAGGCTGCCTAACCGCTGCACTAGGCCGCCAAACTCGCCAGCTCCTCCGCTAGTTGGCGAGAGCCTGCCAAACGGTCTTTTTCCCGGTTCCATTCGCGTTTGATCACCAGGGTATGATCCGGGCGCAAAAACGCGCCCTCCGCTTGGTCGGAAATGAACCCAATCAGCTTTTCTGGGTTGGCAAAGCTGTTGTTGCGAAACGCCACGGTGGCCCCCCTGGGACCTGCGTCCAATTTTTCCACCCCAGCGGCAACCAGGGCCAATTTGATGGCAACAATCGCCAGCAACTTTTCCACTTCATCGGGTAACGGCCCAAAGCGGTCGATCAATTCCGCCGCGTAGGCTTCAATCTCTGCGTGGTCGGTCAATTGCGAAAGCCGCCGGTACAAATCCATGCGCACATCCAGGTCGGGAACATAGGTTTCCGGCATCACGACCGCTGTACCCACATTGATCTGTGGTGACCACGCCTCTTCCACATCCGCCGCTTCGCCACCGGCTGCCCGGGCGACATTCACCGTTTCTTCCAACATTTTCTGATACAGCTCGTACCCCACTTCACGGATGTGACCGGATTGGTCATCCCCCAGCAAATTCCCGGCCCCACGAATGTCCATGTCGTGGCTGGCGACGCTGAATCCGGCGCCCAAGCCATCCAACGCCTGCATCACATGAAGCCGTTTTTCGGCGGCCTTGGTCGGGATGCGTCGGGGCGGCACTGTCAAATATGCATAGCCGCGCACCTTCGACCGGCCGATGCGCCCGCGCAATTGGTATAGTTCTGACAGTCCGAACATATCAGCCCGGTGGATGATGATGGTGTTGGCGGTGGGGATATCCAGGCCAGATTCGATGATATTTGTGGCCAACAGCACATCGCAGCGTCCGTCATAGAATGTCTCCATGGCCTCTTCCAATTTGGCGGGGCTCAGCCGTCCATGGGCTACGACCACCTTGGCCTCTGAAACATGGCTGGCCAAAAAGTCTTTGGCCCATTCAAGATCGGCGATGCGCGGGCACACATAAAACGTCTGCCCCCCGCGATTGCGTTCGCGCAATATGGCTTCCCGCACCACCATGGGATCAAAGGGCGAAATGAACGTTCGCACCGCCAAGCGATCCACGGGTGGTGTGGCGATCAGGCTGAGTTCGCGGATTCCCGCCAGGGCCATTTGCAGAGTTCTGGGGATCGGGGTCGCGGTCAAGGTCAGCACATGAACGTCGGATCCTAATTTTTTGAGCTGTTCTTTGTGGCCCACTCCGAAACGCTGTTCTTCGTCCACCACCAAAAGGCCAAAATCTTTGAACCCGACCGACTTCCCTAACAGAGCGTGGGTGCCAATCACAATGTCAACGGTGCCGGCCTTCAGCTCTTTCACGGTCTCCGCCGCCGCGGTTGGGCTGACCATGCGCGACAGCTGGGCCACTCGCACCGGCCAGCCATCGAATCGTTCCCTGAAAACTTTGGTGTGCTGGCGGGCCAACAAGGTGGTTGGCACCACCACCACCACCTGCTTGCCAGCCATTGCCACGACAAAAGCAGCGCGCATCGCCACTTCGGTTTTGCCGAACCCCACATCGCCGCATACCAAGCGATCCATGGGCCGCCCGGCAACCAGGTCGGCCATGACCTCTTCGATGGTCTGCTGCTGGTCGTCGGTCAGGTGATACGGAAACCGCGCGCAGAACTCGTCGTACAGGCCCGGAGGCGACATCAGCTTTGGCGAGGTGCGCAACTGCCTTGCCGCTGCCAGCGTCAACAGCTCACCGGCGATTTCTCCGATGCGTTTTTTTGCCTTTGCCTTGCGCCCTTGCCAACCCGCGCCGCCAAGGCGGTCCAAGGTTACATGGCCTCCATCGGCCCCATACCGGGAAATCATCTCGATGTTTTCCACCGGCAGAAACAGGCGATCATCGCCGTCGTACACCAGGGTCAGGCAATCATGGGGTCGCCCGTGCACATCCAGAATTTCTAGCCCGGTGAACCGGCCGATGCCGTGGTCCACATGAACCACCAAATCGCCAGGAAACAGGCTGGATGCCTCACGAATGAAGTCTTCGGCTCGGCGCGCTTTGCGGGGCGGTCGGGACAGGCGCTCCCCCAAAATGTCCTGCTCGCTGATGATCGCCAACCCAGGAGATTCAAACCCATGTTCCAGGCCTAACACAGTAGTCGCGACGGTAATGGGGGCTTGGGCTTGCGCCTGTTCCCAGGAATTCACCGTGGCCAAGCTTTCCACCCCCGCCCCCATCAACAAACCTGTCAGGCGATCCCGGGAGCCAGTGGACATGGCGGCAATGATGACCCGAATACCTTTTGCCTGTAGGTCAGCGATGTGATCTCGCACCGGTTCCAGTTGAATGCCCCCGGTGTCAGACGGCGCAATCTTGGTGCGTTCCAACGCCAAATCTCGGCCGGTGCGCCCGCCCAAATCCGTGGTCGGATCGGGGGATTGATAGGGAGAGAATTCGATCACCCGGCGATCCCCCAGCGCCGCCTCCCATTCCCCATCGTTTAGATATAAGGCGTCGGGCTCCAAGGGCTGATACACCACGGCCTCTTGGCCCATGGCCTTGGCATCCCGCCGCACCGTCTTTCGCGCGTCGAAATTTTCTTCGATGGTTTTCGCTCGCTCGGCCCGCCTCTCATCGGCCTGGTAATCGAGCGTCACCACGGCCCCGGGTAGAGTGTCAAACAGAGTTTCCAGACGATCATGGAATAGGGGCAACCAATGCTCAGCCCCGGGCGGGCGGCGTCCGTCACTTACCGCTTGGTATAGGGGGTCATCTTCGCCGGTGGCACCAAATCGTGCCGCATACCCCGCCTTAAACCGTGCGATGGCCCCATCGTTCAGGATCACCTCGTTGGCCGGGTGCAGAGACAAGCCGTCCGTCGTTCCCACCGTGCGCTGGGTCAGGGGATCGAACAGGCGGGCGGTCTCCAGCACATCACCGAACAGATCCAACCGTATGGGCTGGGTTTGGCCGGTGGGGAAGACATCGACAATCCCGCCGCGCACCGCGTATTCACCAGGTTCGCGCACGGTGCCGACCCGCTCGTAGCCGTCCCGGTGCAAATAGGCCAGCAGCCCATCCAGCTCCAGGGAGCAACCTACCGTGGCGGAAAAGTTGGTCCCGGCCAACGACTCCCGGGCCGGAATGCGCGCCACAGCGGCATTGACGGTGGTGAGCAAAACAGTGGGAGCGTCCAGCGCACCGTCCCCGGCCGCCAATTGGCTCAAGGTCTCCGTTCGTTGACCAAGAATGGCGTGGCTGGGGGAAACCCGGTCATAGGGCATGCAATCCCAGGCCGGAAAACTCAACACCACAGCATCCGGGGCGAAAAATGCCAGGGCCTGGGCCATAGCGTCAGCCCGGGTATCGCTGGTGGCGATGTGGATGACGCCGGCGGATGATTGTCGGGCAAGTGAGGCCACGGCCCGGGCATTTAGACCATCCGGTGCACCCACCACTGGTGTCCGCCCAGCCGCGGAAGGTAAATAAAAAAAATTTGTCACAAAATCAGTCGCTTAAAGGGCCATTTTTAACTTGTTTCAGAAGCGCCATAACGTCAGTGTCGAATTCTTTTGGCACCGGTCGCAGCTCGGTAACCCAGGCATACAAATCGGGATCGGGATTTTCCAGCAAGGCCTCGTACCGCGCCAATTGCGCCTGGTCCAAGGTCGGCATATGGACATCGGCGAACCGGCCCAGCAGCATATCGGCTTCTTTGGTCCCCCTGTGCCAGCTCTGAAAGAACAGCCGTTTCCGCCGGTCGGTATCGGTTTCATCCATGGTATGGGTATAGGGCCTGAGGGCTGCGCTGTCAGCAAGTAGCGGCATGCGCTTTGAGGCGATAGGGTTGCTCATGCGCCCGGAAATCCTGTTTCCACTTTTCGCCCCCGTGACGTCCCTCAAAGGCGTGGGCCCGCGCATCGCTGTGATGATCCAGGGCCTGGCGGGACCCCATGTGGTGGACCTGTTGTGGCATCTGCCGTCGGGCATCATCGATCGCAGCTTCGCGCCACAATTGTCGGAAATCCCAGACGGCGCTTTGGTCACAGTGACCGTCGTCGTTGGCGAACACGTCAAGCCGCAGAACCGCCGTCAGCCCTACAAAGTCCGGTGCTTCGACGACACCGGGTCCATTAGTTTGGTGTTCTTTCACGCTCATGGGGATTACCTGACCAAGACCTTGCCCGAAGGCGAAACCCGGGTGGTCAGCGGCCGGGCCCAGGTGTTTGGCAAGGAATTGCAAATCACCCACCCCGATCACATCGGCACATTGGATGAACTGGACCGGCTGCAAGCGATCGAACCGATCTATCCCCTCACCGCCGGGCTAGCCCAAAAGCCCTTGGCAAAAGCCGTGCGTCAGGCCCTTGAACGCGCACCATCTGCGGCGCAAATGCCGGAATGGCATGACCCGGCGCTGATGGATCGTGAAGGCTGGGCACCCTGGCGCGAGGCCTTGAGCCAAGTCCATTTACCCCAATCCGAAGCGGATTTGTCTTCCATCACTGCTGGGCGTCGTCGCCTGGCCTATGACGAATTGCTGGCCAACCAATTGGCGTTGCTGTTGGTGCGGGAGAAAATGCGCCGGAAACCAGGGCGCGCGCTGAGGGGTAACGGGGTGTTGCTGGGGACTGTGGAGGCCGCGCTGCCCTATACCCTGACCGGGGCACAAAACCAAGCGTTGGCGGAAATATTAGGGGATATCAAATCCGCCAATCGCATGCTGAGGCTGTTGCAGGGCGATGTGGGCAGCGGCAAAACCGTTGTGGCCTTGATGGCCATGCTCCAGGCGGTGGAGGCCGGGGCACAATCGGCGCTGATGGCGCCAACCGAGCTGCTGTCCCGCCAGCACTTCGCCGTTTTGCAGGACTTGTGCGCGTCCGTTCCCCATGTGCGCATCGCCGCCCTCACCGGTCGCGACAAAGGCAAAGGCAGGACGGAAATTTTGACCCAGCTAAAGGCCGGAGACATCGATATCTTGGTTGGCACCCACGCGCTGTTTCAGGAAACAGTTGAATTTCACGACCTGGCCATGGTGGTGGTGGACGAACAACACCGGTTTGGTGTCCACCAACGCTTAGCGTTAACCGATCGCCAGGGCCAAGCCACCGATGTCTTGGTGATGTCAGCGACCCCCATCCCCCGCACCTTGACGCTCACGGTGTACGGCGATATGGACGTGTCGCGTCTTGAAGAAAAACCGCCGGGTCGCAGCCCAGTGACGACCCGGGCGATGCCGTTGGATCGCCTGGACGAGGTTGTGGCTGGGATCCAGCGATCCCTGGACAACGGCGCTAGGGTATATTGGGTTTGCCCGTTGGTGTCGGAATCGGATGTGCTCGATGTCTCCGCCGCCGGAGATCGCTTCAAGGCATTGGCCAAAATTTTCGGCGACGCTGTCGGCATAGCCCACGGCCAGATGAAGCTGGCTGAACGGGACAAAGTCATGGCTGATTTCGCCTCTGGTGCCATCACCATATTAGTGGCCACAACGGTCATCGAGGTCGGGGTGGATATCCCCGAGGCCTCGGTGATGGTCATCGAACATGCCGAGCGATTCGGCTTGGCACAGCTACACCAATTACGCGGGCGCGTCGGGCGCGGGGCAGCCCAATCATCCTGCCTCTTGCTGTACGCCCCGCCCTTGGGGGAGGCGGCCAAGGCCCGCCTGAACATATTGCGGGAAAGCGATGACGGGTTTCGTATAGCAGAAGAAGATTTGCGCCTGCGTGGGGCCGGTGAAGTTTTGGGCGTGCGTCAAAGCGGCCTGCCGCAATTTCGCCTGGCCAGTTTATCCGACCACGAAGATTTGCTTCCTATTGCGCGTGATGATACCAGGCTGATCTTGCAAAATGATCCCGATCTGAAATCCGATCGTGGTCAGGCGCTGCGTACCCTGCTGTTCCTGTTTGAACGGGACGCTGCCGTGGGGCTAATCCGCTCGGGCTGAAATGGACTTCCCATTGCCATTACCCAATGGCGTCATGATGCCCCCGAAAATCACCAATTTGATCCCGTCTTCCACACTCATAGCCATGGGAATCAGATCCTTGCGCGGCAGGAACACCAAATAGCCCGATGTGGGATTGGGGGTGGTCGGCACGAAGACGTTGACCAAACTATCGGCGATGGCGGACTGGACTGCGCCTGTGGAGTCCCCAGTGACAAAGCCGATAGCCCAAATGCCCTGGCGTGGGTATTCCAACATCACCACTTCACGGAACCAACGGGACGACTGATCCAAAACTGTGATGAAAATCTTTTTCAGGGTGCCATAGACCGACGGAACCACAGGTATTCAGTCGACAATTTTTTCGCCGTGCGAACGAACCAACGGCCCAAGAAGTTAGCGGTGAAAGCCCCGACCATGGTTACCGCCACCGCAACAATGATCAGCCCCAATCCCGGAATTCCGAACGGCATTGTGGTCTGCCCGGGGATCAGGTTTGCCCCCAAGCCATCGACAAACCCGATGAACTGCCACACCAGGAAACGCGTGATCAGGACGGGCCTGGTGACCACCCGCCCTGTGATAAAGTAATTTCGCATGGTGCGAACCAGGTGGCTATCGTCCTGGTCCGGGGTGTCGGGCTCAGTCATTTTGGCCGATCTTTGTGAGGGGATGTTCCCGCATAATTGGCGTCCGCCCGATCGATCTGCCATCGGGGTTGGCGTGGGCCTCAATTGGTGGAACTATCCCGGTGTGGTGACATCAATTGGAACATGGGTAGCGCTGTGGCGCGGAGCAGCGGTCGGGCTGCTGGGGGCACTGGTCGTTGCGGCTGGACCGGCCCTTGCCGACTACGACCAGGGTCTGACCGCCTTCCGCAACGGGGAATTCGATGCGGCAATAGAAGAATTCCGCGCCCTGGCGGATCGCGGCCACCCGGGCGGCCAATTCATGTTGGGGGTCATGTACTTCAACGGTTCCGGTGTGCCCCAAGATAATCGCGTCGCCGCCATCTTTTTCTATCAGGCCGCTCAACAGGGCGAAGCCGGGGCGCAATTGGCCTTGGGGTCCATTTTTATCCGGGGGGTTGGGGTGTTCCAGGATCTGGTTCAGGCCCAAACCTGGCTTAGTTTGGCGGCCATAAACAGCACCGGTGAACTGCAGACCCAGGCCGTCGCCCTGCGCGACGCCACCACACGGCTGATGACCGCTGAACAGTTGGCAGAGGCGGAGCGGCTGATCCTGGCTTGGCGCCCCACCTTTGCAGGCTTGGTGCGGTCCGAACCCTAAAGGGCCTCACCTTCGTCCCGCAGCCACTGTCGGAACAACGGATATGTGTCCATATCCCATACCGTCATGTACCGTCCGCGATAGGCCTGAACGAACCACGGTCGCAGCCAATTGGGCGGCGGCACGTTGCTGACGATTATGACGCGGCCCCTGGTGTGACCCAGAAACCACCCTTGAGCGAACCGTTCTGGAATCGTGTCGACCTTGTTTTTTAGCCGCCCCAGATAGTTAAACTGCCCGTGGTATTCGTTAACCATCAGAAGCCGGCGCTGCTCCGTTTCCATTAATCGGAGGAATTGCGCCATGCGCTCCAGGTCATAGGCGTAACCGCCAGCACTGAAAACGAACACATGCACCGAAGACACCGCGATGGCGCTGGAAAGAGTCAACGCAACGATCGCTGCGTGAAACGTTTTGAGGTGCTTCAGAGCGAGAACAAACCCGGTCATTACCACTACCACACCAAACCCGATGGACACTTGGGACACCCATTGGGGCCAGCCCAAATACCCAAGTGCGATGTAGTCCGATTTGATCCACCACATCAGGCCCACCAAGCCCATACCCCCGGCAACCATGGTTAATCCAGCAGGCACCTGATCGCGCAGCTTGGGGTCTCTGCCGTTGGCCGCGATTTCTCGAGCCACGGCAGCGGCCACCAACAACGCGAAGGGTGGGAACAGCGGCAGCAGATAATGCGGTTGCTTGCCGCTGACAAAGGACAGGATCATCACACCCGGCACCGCCCAGGCCAGGGCAAATCGGATCGCCGGATCGGTGTTGCGGATCATGCGCCGCACGCCGCGCCAGAACGGTGGCCAGATCACCCAGGGGAAGAACACCACCGGGATAACTAAAACGTAAAAATAAATGGGCCGGCCGTGGGCGAAAGACTCGTTCACTCGGCCCACGGTTTGGCCCCAGAAAATTGCGTTGCGGTATTCTTCGCCGCCGGCGATTCCCGCTGGAATCGCCCAGGCCAGAGCGATGAGCGCGCCTGCCGCTAGGGCCCCCACAAATCCGCCGTACCATCGGATCCAATTCGGCTTGGGATCTGCCCACCACGGCGCCAATAAAGCCACTGGCAGGATGTAAACCAAGATGACGGGGCCCTTGGCCAGAACCCCCAGCCCAATGGCCAGCGCCACCAACGGCCAGCCGATGCGGGCGCGTCCTTGCCAAGCCATGACAATGCCCAGGGCACCCAGCGCCGAAAAGAAAGCGTTGAGCATGTCAAACATGGTGACCGAGGTGAACACGGTCCACAAAACGCTGCCCAACAATATCCACGGAACCAGGATGGCGACCCCATCGGGATCGTCTGGCCAAAGCCGTCGCGCCAATTCCCAAGCCAAACCCAACCCGGCCAAGCCAAACAACGGCGCAACCATCCGGGGCCAGGTATCGCCGAACCCAAACACCACCCAGCCCGCTTTGATGAGCCAAAACAACAAGGGCGGTTTGTGGGGGTATGGTTCACCGTTGAGGTGGGGGACCAGCCATTCGCTGCGCAGCCACATCTCCCAAGCGACGCTGAGATAGCGGGTTTCGTCGATGGGCATCAACGGCCGATAGTTCAGCCCCAGCCAAACCAGCACTGTCCAAACAACGCCAAGGCCGACAAGGGGAACCCACGGGATTTTTGCCATGATGGAGTACCGCGCCAGCCTATCCCTCAGAGGCGCGGCTGCGTTCCCGGAAAATCAAAGTAAGATTGCGAAGATAGATGATAAGCCCAAAGGCCTGTCCGACAATAAAAACTGGATCTTGGCGATGAATGGCATAGGCCAGCAAGGTCATGCCGCCAGCGATGCTGAAATACCAAAAGGCCATGGGGATATAGCTGCGCCCCTTGCGCTCGCTTAGCACCCACTGGACGATGAACCGTGCGGAAAACAGCAATTGGCCCGCGAACCCCACGGCGATCCAAACGGTGAGAGTGAATGAGACCAGCCACAAATCAACGTTCATTTTTGGATTCCTTACTTGAAAAAATAATGTCGCGAACCTTGGGATGGCGGCCCCGGCGTTGCAGCCATAGGACGCCGATCAAGTCGACGATCCCGACCCACAGACGATTGCCGACACCGTAATGCGATTGGCCGCCGTCCCGGGGACGATGATGGACTTCGACCGATTCCACTGTGCCACCCGTTCGTTGGATCAACGCCGGTAAAAACCTGTGGAAGTGATCGAAAAACGGCAGAGCCAAGAACGCCTCACGCTCAATCAGCTTCAAGCCACACCCGGTGTCGGGAACCCCATCTTTTAGCAGCCCACCGCGAATACCGTTGGCGATTTTCGATGATTTCAATGTGACCCAGGAGTCATGGCGTTTGCGCCGATGGCCGGCAATCATTTTCAGGGATCCTCCGGGTTGGGATTGCTGCAAGCGTTGCCAAAGATTGGGGATGTCGGCGGGATCGTTTTGGCCATCCCCATCCAACGTGGCGATCCAATCGGCTTGGGCTGCCCGCACCCCGGACAGCAACGCGGCACTTTGGCCGAAATTTCCATCATGGTTCACCACCATCAATTCAGGCACTTTTTCCCCAGCGCTGGTTAGTTCCGCCGGGGTGTTGTCGGTGCTACCATCGTTCACCACGACGATCTCAAAGGCCCCCATTTCGGCCACCGCCGTGGCGATTTCGTCTACCAGGGCCCCGATGTTGGCTTCTTCGTTGTGGACCGGCACCACAATTGAGATCATCGGGGAGATCGCCGGATGCGCGTCTTTTGATGTTGTTTCAGAATTGCCCATCGCCGTCTGGCAGTGGCCCAAGGGATGGCGGCGAACCTAGAGCACTATCCAACCAGATGGAATCAATTTGATGGCGGCAAATCGGTGCGGGGCACATCGCCACAATGTGAGATGACCGTGTTCGGCCCCCGGGGGGACAATGCCCTATGGGGATCAGGGTCTATCTGTATGTGGCGTTCGCCGGGATGGTTGGGTTTCTGGTGGTGAGGGGCCTTGTGCCCGCCTACGCCGAAGCGCCCGCCGATTGGGTGGCGGAGTTTCCCCTGACCGATTTTAGTATCCAATCCATCGACTTTAGTGAGATCGATTTCGATGGGGCCCGCCGAGACACCATCTCTCCGGTGGGCGTTCCGCAATTCGTCTCCGTCTCAACGGTCGACACCCCAGGTAATTTCGAGCCGGTGTTAAGTGTCCCAATCGCCGGCGACAGCCGCGCTTATCCCCTGCCCATCCTGCTGTGGCACGAAATCGTTAATGATGTGGTCGGCGGGGTGCTAATACTGGTGAGCTATTGTCCCTTGTGCAATTCATGCGCTTTCTCCATTTTCGGGGAACCGCGAAGGATTGCTTGACGCCACTTAATTGCTCGGGTCAAAAACTCTTATGAGTAAGGAGCGCATATTTCTGTGGGTGATCGGTGTCGTCCTGATGGGCGGGGTCACGATCATTTCCATCCAGGCCATGTTGTCCAAACCCTATGACGGTATTGCAGCGGTGGCCTTTGCCGCCGCAGACTACGACGAAGCCCTGGCCCTGTGGACCGTGGAGGCGGATCAAGGGGACGCCAACGCCCATATTCAAATTGGCATGATGTACGAACAAGGGATTGGAGTCCTTGAGGATTTGGCGCTGGCGGCCAAGCATTTTCATTTTGCCGCCGAGCTTGGCGATGCCGTTGGCCAAACACGGCTTGCAATCATGTATGAAGGGGGTCTGGGGGTTAAACGCAATGCTCGAACCGCCGCCGATTGGCTGGCGCTTGCTGCCGAACAGGGGCACCTGGAGGCCCAAACCAGGCTCGCGGCAATATACGGAGCCGGGCCTTTGCACATGCGTCGCCCCGACCTGGCGTTGTTGTGGTACGAAACGGCGGGTGAGCGAGGCGATCTAAAATCCCAGGTCAACGCCGGGATTATCCACAGAAGCGGCCCACGCGGTGTGGAGCGAAATCCGGAAGCAGCCGCAAAGTGGTTTCGAATGGCGGCGGAACAGGGCAGTTCTTCGGCACAATATTCGTTGGGACTCCTGCTGGAAAACCGAACGGCACCCACCAAAAGCAATATTGAGGCCTATGCCTGGTTCCGAGTGGCCATGGCCCAAGGCAATTCTCGCGCCCGGGGCCGGGTAACTGCGCTGGAAAACCGGTTGAGCCCCGAGGACCTAGTGGTTGCCAAGGCCATGTCGAAAGAATTCTGGGACACATTCGCCGCTCCCTTCCGCACCGACGACTAGCAGCCCTCCACTTAGAATAAGAACTCCTGGGGTGGAAATCCTGGAATTCCTGCATAATTAGGGGGGATCAACATGGATGAACGTGGATTTGGCCCGATGCAAAAGAAATCGAAAGCGCGGCGGTGGCGTGGTTCAAGGACTCCGAAGGCAATATCCTGGCGATCAGCGACGACCCCCAGGCCGGAGGAGACCCAGTCATGTGCGACACCTTCGTAGCGATTGGCTCGGCGACGGCGAATGGCGGGCTGGTGTTTGGCAAGAATTCCGATCGCCCAGCTGACGAGGGTCAGGCTCCGGTCCACGTTTCCCACCGCCGTCATGCCCCCGACGCGCGCCTGCGCTGCACGTACATCGACATCCCCCAGGCCCCTGAGACCTTTTCCGTCGTGCTTTCCCAACCCACCTGGATGTGGGGGGCGGAAATGGCGGTGAACGAACACGGGGTGGTCATCGGCAACGAGGCGGTTTGGACCACCGCCCCGCTGGGGCCGTCGGCGTTATTGGGCATGGATTTGGTGCGCCTAGGCGCTGAACGCGGGGCGACAGCTTGCCAAGCAATGGAGGTCATGACTGAGTTGCTGGAGGCCAATGGTCAAGGCGGGGCCTGCGGCGAAGGCGATCCCGGTTTCCAATACCACAACAGTTTTCTTGTGGCCGATGCCACCGAGGCCTGGGTGCTGGAGACCGCCGATCGTCAATGGGCGGCTGAGCAAGTTTGCGATGGCACCCGCAACATCTCCAATCAGTTATCTATTCGCCGGGACGCCACGCTTGTGTCCGGGGGGCTTGGCACGGCCACGGATTTCGCCGCCACGTTCAGCGATGACCCCGATGCCCGATCAATGCGCGAAGCGCGGGGCAGCGAACTGTTGGCGGCGGATATCGGCCGGATCACCCCGGACAGTATGATGGCGATCTTGCGCGACCACACCGGCGGGATTTGCATGCACGGCGGCTTCCGATCCACGGCGTCGATGGTCTGCCATGTGGCACCTGATGCCGCCCCCGAAATCTGGATGACCTGGGGGCCCAACCCTTGCGAAACCGACTTTGCTGAAATCCCCGCCCCCGCGACATCAGAACACGAGACCGTTGGTACGGATTAGGTCAATCCGTGTGCTGTCCTCGGCAAAAATTTTCGGCGGATTGAATATCGACTTGGACCAATAACCGAATACCAGATCAATCATGCCCTAGCGCGGGATTGGCCACACACCGATTTGCTCAAGCCAACGAACGACTTCCTCGGCGGCCAGCGCGTTCCCTCGCAGACCGTAATGGCCCGGCCTTCGATCCGGCCAAAGCGATTTGGGATCAGGGTGGGCGTTGAAGCGGTCAAACAAATCAAGGACGGGGATTTCCGATGCGTGGGCTGCTCGTAATGCCGCGTTTCGAAAATCAAATTTGGTTCGATCGTTATTAACGATTTCCGCCCAACTGGGCAAATAAACGAACACCAAAACTCCATCCCAGGCGGCGACCGACTCTTGTGCCTGATTAAGGATATTTTTCATGGGTTCTTCCAAAGGGTCAGGCCAGTCGCCGCCGCCCTTGACCAACCCCAACGACGTTCGGGTCCGGCGCAGGGTCAGAAAACCAAATTTATTCAGGGGGTTAGCACCTTGGCCGAAACGAAGACGTTCCAGCCAACCTGCATTTGAGTCCGCGTTGCGGGAAGCATCGGGGGTTTCTTGCTTTGCGGTCGCCTTGTCGACGTACGCCTGCCGAAACGCTGTAGCATAAACCTCTGCTCGGCTGCCCAAATCTTGAGTGAACTCTGGATCCGCATATCGGGAAAGGACCGGGCTTCCTCGCTCTCTCTCGAGGTCCTGCTCCAAATCATTGCTGTAGTAAAACCAGATCACAATTTCAGGTTCGGCCGGGGTCAGGTACTCTCGGATTGTTGCCAGTTCCGTTAGCGGCCCATTTCCACCTCTGCCCAAATTTACGGTGGATGGCTCCAAGGACCGGAGGCGACCGACAATAGAGTTTTCGATCGTCGACTGTGCGCCGAAAGTGAAGGAATCGCCGACGGCCGCAAGCCGGACATGCGGGGTATCCCACACTTCGTCGGGATTACGGAAGCCAAATCGGTCGCTTAAGTAAATGTCCGGCTCATCGGACTGGGTCACCCAAACTGCGGTCGGAACATTTGGAACTCCGCCCAAGGGAACGACCACTTCGCCGGGCGTTATCTCAAATCCTGCCGCAAATTCCATGGGCCCGGGCATAAGAAAAATTGGGTTCTCTCTGCCCAACATCTCCCGAGTAGAAGGTTTTTCATCACCCTGGGCGAAAACCGTATTTTGGAAAAAAATTATTGCCTCAAACAAATACCCTGCGGCCAAGGCGACCAAAGTAACGGACACGAAAATTATTTGTGGATTTTTTCTGGCCAAGAATAAGAAGGATAGGCTGATCGTGAAAACAGCCATTGGGCCGACAAAGTAAAGTGCGATTCCTACTGGCGAGGCCCCGTAAGCCTGCCAATTCAGGACGACGAACAAGATCACCGCTCCCGCGCCAAGGGCGTATGTAACCAGAATGAATTTTGTGAACCAACTCAAGACGTGGGGCCTCCGGCCTGGGCTCTTCGCTGGCGGGCCTACAGGTCGTCTTTGCGCCTGCTCAACAGAATAATTAGGTAGCCCAGCGTGCCAAGAATTGCGACGACCGATAGGATAGCGATAATTGCTCCAGCGCTCATTGCCTCACCTTTGAAAGTAAAAATCGGGATTTCTTCTATTTTGTCATTGTTTGACTTCGCCCAACAGCCATTTTGAAAATTCTACTGTGAACTGAGCGTGAACTGGCAGCTTTTCCCCAGATCTCACTTAGCGGGCTAAGTCCTTGAAATCATTGGTGGGCGCGCTGGGAATCGAACCCAGGACACACGGATTAAAAGTCCGTTGCTCTACCGACTGAGCTACGCGCCCGAATGATGGAAGGGGTGGAAATTAGGCGCGAGGGTCAGGGCGGTCAACGGCGGATTGCGTTGGGGTAACAAAAAGACGTGGATGGCCGGGTACATTGCAGATCGCGGCCAATTATTGGGCCGCGTGAATATGAACGAATGCGGTCAAGCCTGGCCATGACGAAAATCCAATCTGATCGGCCAAAGAGCAGATCGCGTCCGACGGTGGCCCGGCGCGTAAATCTGATCGGCCAAAGAGGTAGCGCCCTCGAACGATTTCGTTGGTGGCGCGCAGACGCCGGGAGAAGGTGGTGGCAAGGGATTAGTAAATCGCGCGGCAAACCCCGAATCCGAGGTCGCCAATGGCTCCAAATCCGGGCCGAGCACGATCAGAATTTCCACCTGCCCGTCTACCACCAATCCCGCCAAAACCCCGCTGCGCCGTGACCTACAGACGATCACGAACCCGATGCGGGATGAATTATTACTCAGGCTCCCTATCACCGGCGTATCGAGCCAAAAATCCATCAACCCACGCCTGAAGCCCCCCCCCCGAAATGGCGCCACGAATCCCGGCCATCATGTCCTGATAGAAGGTCAAATTATGCCAAGTCACCAACGTTGCCGCGAGAATCTCTTTCGCCTTCACCAAATGATGCAAATAGGCCCGTGAGTAGTTTTGGCAAGCCAGGCAGACGCAGTCACCATCCAGTGGGCTGGAATCGTCTTTGTGCCGGGCGTTGCGCAGGTTCACCGTGCCCGACCGGGTAAACGCTTGGCCGTTGCGCCCGGACCGGGTGGGCAGCACACAATCGAACATATCCACCCCGCGCAACACCGCACCCACGATGTCGTCGGGTTTACCCACCCCCATCAAATATCGCGGTGCATCGGTGGGAAGTGACCCGGCGGTGGCTTGGGTGACATCGAACATGGCTTCTTGGCCCTCCCCCACCGCCAAGCCGCCGATGGCATAGCCGTCAAAGCCAATTGTCGTCAGAGCCTCCACCGATTCCCGGCGCAGATCGGGGAAGACACTCCCCTGGACGATACCGAACAGGCCCCTTCCGGTCGGAGCCTCCCATACGGCTTTGCACCGGGCCGCCCAATCCATCGACCGGCGCATGGAGTCCGCTGCCTCCTGCTCGGTTGACGGGAATGGCGTGCACTCGTCCAAAGCCATGACGATATCGGATCCCAACAAGTTCTGGATTTCCACCGCCCGTTGGGGTGAAAGCTCGAACTTGGCCCCGTCCAGGTGGGACCGAAAAGTCACGGATTGATCGGTAATCTTGCACAAACCCGACAACGACATCACCTGAAAGCCGCCGGAATCGGTCAATATAGGCTTTTCCCAGTTCATGAATTTGTGCAAGCCTCCCAGGGCGGCAATGCGCTCTGGCCCCGGCCGCAGCATCAGGTGATAGGTGTTACCAAGTAAAATATCGGCGCCCGTTTCGGCCACCGCTTCCGACGTCATGGCCTTGACGGTGGCCGCCGTCCCTACCGGCATGAAGGCGGGCGTGCGGATGTCGCCGTGGGCGGTGGTCAAAACCCCTGTGCGTGCGGCCCCGTCCGTGGCTGCAACGGATAAAGCGAATTTGGTCATGGCATTGTCAGTAAACAGGCATCGCCATAGGAATAAAACTGATACCCCATGGATTTGGCGTGCGCATAGGCCGCTTTCATGCGTTGTGTTCCGGCAATCGCACACACCAGCATAAACAGCGTCGACCGAGGAAGATGAAAATTGGTGATCAGCAGATCGGCACTGCGAAAGGCATAACCCGGGGTAATGAACAAATCCGTATCCCCGGAGAACGCCCGCAATTGGCCTTGTCCATCCGCCGCCGTTTCCAGCACTCGCAACGCCGTGGTGCCCACAGCGACGATGCGGCCCCCGGCGGTGCGTGCCGCGTTGACCTGGGCCGCAGTATCGTCTGAGATTTCGCCCCATTCCGGGTGCATCACGTGGTTATCGGTGTCGTCCACCTTGACCGGCTGAAAGGTCCCAGCCCCCACATGCAACGTCACTCGGGCAATGCCAATGCCGGCAGCTTCCAATCGCTCGGCCAAGTCGGGGGTGAAATGCAGGCCCGCCGTGGGCGCCGCCACTGCCCCGGTGCGGTCGGCGAACATGGTCTGATAGTCAGTCAAATCCGCATCATCCGCTGGACGCCCAATGTATGGAGGCAGCGGGATTTCACCCACCGCTTCCATCGCCTCCAGCAAGTCGCCGCCCTTGTGTGAAAATTTAACAGTCACTTCTCCGCCGTCGCCTTTGGCGGTCACCGTTGCCGCAAGATCGCCCGAGAATTGGATCCGGTCACCTACCACCAACCGTTTGGCTGGCCGGGCAAAGGCGTCCCATGTGTGAGAGATGGATGACTGACGGTTCAGCATGATCTCAATCGATGCTGTACCGCGATCGGCGGCCCTTGTGCCGCAAAGCCTGGCGGCAAAGACCCGGGTGTCATTGCACACCAGCAAATCCCCTGGTCGCAACAGGTCAGGAAGATCGCGGACGCTGCGATCCTGAAAATCCTCGTCGCCCACCACCAGCAGCTTGGCTGAATCCCTGGGATTCGCCGGACGCCGAGCAATTAGATTGCCGGGCAGTTCAAAATCAAACCCATCCACCTTCATTGCGTCAGTCCAAAAAAACAATGAATACAAGTGGTTGAAGGCTATTTCTAATAGAATTAGTTAGAAAAGATTTTTGCCAGATGCTTTGCAACACGGGGCGACACCAAGCTGGAAACATCGCCGCCTAGCCGCGCCACCTCACGCACCAAACTTGAAGCGATAAACAAATTTGCTTCGGACGCCATCAGGAACACCGTGTCCACATTGGGGTTCAGGCGCGCGTTCATGCCAGCCATTTGCAGTTCGTAGTCAAAGTCGGAAACGGCGCGTAAACCGCGAATGATGATGGAGGCCCCCACATCGTCGACGAATTTAATCAGCAAATTGTCCAATTTACGGACCTCGATATCCGCCCCTGTGGCCGCTTGGAGAGACTCGATCTCGACCCTGATCATTTCCAGACGCTGCTCAACCGGGAATAAGGTCCTTTTGGTAGCGTGCTCGCCCAGACCGATCACCAGTTTGTCCGCCACTTTGGTGGCCCGGGCAATGATGTCCATGTGGCCATTGGTCACCGGATCAAAGGTGCCTGGGTATACGGCGACGCGGTGTGCTCCCACGTGCCTTAGTCCTGACTATCTTCTGGGTCGGGCTCTTGCGGCGCGTCGGGATCAGACGTCGATTCGACCGGACCCGTGCCCTCCGGCGCATCGCTGGGTTCGTCATCGTCGCCGGTATTGGCCAAGTGCGCCACAGATACCACCGTTTCGCCCTCGGACGTGGAAAACAGCGTCACCCCTTGGGTGTTGCGCCCGGCGACGCGGATGTCATCAACCCCCATACGGATGATCTGGCCGCCGTCGGTCATCATCACCGCCTGATCATCGTGTTCCACCGGGAACGACGCCACGACCTTGCCGTTACGGTCGGAGGTTTCGATGTTCAAAATCCCTTGGCCGCCGCGCCGGGTGGTGCGGTATTCGAAGGCCGATGTGCGCTTGCCAAAGCCATTTTCGGTGACCCCCAGCATGAATTCTTCCGCCTCGGCCATTTCGCGGAACGGTGAGGATTCCAATTTTGCCGCTACTTCTACGTCCCGGGCCTTGTCTTCGGGCTTGGCGGAATAATCCGTGCTTTTCAGGCGACCCTTACCGCGAACCGCCTTTAGGTAGTCCTCGCGCTGTTCCGATGACACATCAAGGTGCTTCAGGACCGACAGAGAAATCACCTCGTCGTCCTTGGCCAGCTTCATGCCGCGCACGCCGGACGACGTGCGCCCCTTGAACAAGCGCACCTCACCCAAGGGGAAACGAATGCATTTGCCGAACCGCGAGGCCATCACCACGTCGTCGGTTTGGGTGACGGTAATCACTCCAACCAGGTGATCACCGTCAGCCAATCCCATGGCAATTTTGCCGTTGGACATAATATTTTCGAAATCCGCCATGGAGTTGCGCCGGACCTTGCCCTGGGAGGTGGCGAACATCAGCTCCATGCCTTTAGAATCCATATCATCGGGCCACGGCATGATGGTGGTGATGGCCTCGTCTTCGGCCAATGGCAGCAAGTTCACCATGGCCTTGCCCTTGCCAGTGGGGCTGGCGGCGGGCAGGCGATAAACTTTCAGCTTGTAGACCTTGCCGGTGGACGAGAAGAACAGCACCGGAGTGTGGGTGTTGGCAACGAAAACCTGGGTGACAAAATCTTCGTCCCGAGTGGACATTCCTGTACGACCCTTGCCGCCCCGGCGTTGGGCCCGGTATTCCGACAGCGCGACCCGCTTGATGTAGCCGGTCTGGGTCACCGTGATGACCATGTCTTCCCGTTCGATCAGGTCTTCGTCCAGGCTATCGATCAGGGCGTCTTCGATGCCGGTGCGCCGCGGGGTAGCAAATTTCTCTTTCACCTCCACCAATTCAGCCCGAAGAATTTCCATCAGCCGTTCGCGGCTGCTTAAAATTTCCAGATAGCTGCGGATTTTTCCGGCCAGGGCTTTCAACTCGCTGGAAATCTTGTCGCGTTCAAGCCCGGTCAGGCGGGACAGGCGCAATTCCAAAATCGCCTTGGCTTGAAGCTCGTTCAGACGCTGGGTGCCACCCTCACCCTTGCCCGCTAACGGATCATCAATCAGCGCCAGCAGGGCCGAGACGTCTTCGGCGGGCCAATCCCTGGCCATCAATTCCGATTTTGCCGTCGCTGGGTCCTGGGCATGGCGGATCAGCTTGACCACTTCGTCAATGTTGGCAACGGCGATGGCCAGACCCACCAATATTTGCGCGCGTTCCCTCGCCTTGGCCAATTTAAACCCGGTGCGCCGGGTGATGACTTCCTCGCGGAAGGCCACAAACGCCTGGACGTATTTGCGCAGGTCCAACATTACCGGCCGGCCTTCGATGAGCGCCAGCATATTGAAGCTGAAATTGCTTTGCAGACTGGTGAACCGATAGATCTGGTTCACCACGATTTCCGGGGTGGCATCGCGGCGGACCTCGATCACCACCCGCAGACCTTCGCGACTGGTTTCATCGCGCAGTTCTGAAATGCCTTCGATGCGCTTGTTCTTGGCGGCTTCTGCAATGGCCTCGATCATCTTGGCTTTGTTGACCTGGTACGGCACGTCGTCGATGACGATGGCATCCCGGTCCTTGCCAAATTTTTCCATGTGCACCCGGCCCCGCACCATCACCGAGCCACGGCCGGTGTGATAGGCAGTGCGGGCCCCATGAGTGCCCAAAATCATCGCGCCGGTGGGGAAATCGGGTGCCGGCACATAGACCATCAATTCATCGACGGTAATGTCTGGGTTGTCGACAAACGCGCAACAGGCATCCACCACCTCGCCCAAATTGTGGGGCGGGATGTTGGTGGCCATGCCCACGGCGATGCCGCCTGCGCCGTTGACCAGCAAATGCGGGATGCGCGCGGGCACCACCACGGGTTCGCGCTCGGACTCGTCGTAATTGGGTTGGAAGTCGACGGTGTCTTGGTCGATATCCTCCAACAGCGCTTCGCCCGGAGGCGCCATGCGCACTTCGGAATACCGCATGGCAGCAGCGCGATCGCCGTCGATGGATCCGAAGTTGCCCTGGCCGTCCAACAACGGCAGGCGCAAGGAAAAATCCTGGGTCATGCGCACCAAGGCGTCATAGACCGCTTGATCACCGTGCGGATGGTATTTGCCGATGATGTCGCCGACCACCCGGGCGGATTTTCGGTACTGCTTGTCGCTGGTGTAGCCACCCTCGCGCATGGCGTACAAAATGCGTCGATGAACGGGTTTCAAACCGTCGCGCACGTCGGGCAAAGCCCGCGAAACGATCACGCTCATGGCGTAATCCAGATACGAGCTGCGCATCTCCTCTTCGACGCTGATGGGGGTGACGCCGGAGGCAGGCGGTGGTGCTGTGTCGGTCAATTAAAGGTCCGGGTGAAATGTCCAGATGAAGCGGTCAGGCCACGGCCAAACCGCAAGATATTGTGCTTTAAACCTGAGTCATCCTACCAGATTTATGGCCGCTAGGGGAAGGTGGCAACGGCAACTTCGCTGTTTTTTTGAGCGGAAATTGGTCTCAAGAATCAGGGAGCTGAATAGCCAGATGCGACCCGGCCCTTCCGTAGGAAGTTCCTCGGGTTTCACGTCAATCCAAGTGTCCAAATCTATGGGTCGAAGGACCCCAGAAAAGAAACTGACCCCTTGCGGCGAGGCTCAGCCTGAGCTACGAGGTGGCAAGCTACACAACAGTTGGTATGAAGCGCACCCTCCTCGCCGCAAGTCTTTGTTTCTCCGCTGCCGCATGGCCCCTGGCCGCCGCTGCAGATGATGATGCTGCACGGGCGCGGGCGCTGAATCCAGTTGCGCTGGCCCAAGTTTTGGCGGGATATCAGGCCTTCCAGTCCGGGGATGCTGCCGCGGCCATTCTGGCATGGCAGCCGGTCGCCGATGTCGCCCCTCACCAAGTGCAATTTCATCTTGCCACTCTGATCGCTGGGACCGACCCGGATTTGGCAATCAGCATCCTGGCGGCACCTGCGGAAAAGAACCATACCGATGCGCAATTCCTGCTCGGGCTGCTGCTGGAATCGACGGGCTCCCCGGTTGATTTCGCCGCCGCCGGGAATTGGTATCGCAAAGCCGCCGAAAGAGGCATGGCGCAGGCCCAAAACAATCTAGGGGTTCTTTATGCCAACGGGCTGATTACCCCAGGCGATAATGGCTTTGGGGCTGAACATTGGCTGGCCATGGCCGCCGCCCAGGGCTTCGCCGATGGGCAATTCAATCTGGCATCCCTGTACGAGCGCGGCGAGGCTATCCCGGCCGATCCGGTGCGCGCCCTGGCATGGTTCATTCTGGCGGCACGCCAAGGCCACGGCGGAGCTCTGACATTGGCCGATGCCTTGCAGGCGGCGCTGACCCCTGCCCAGCTTTCCCAGGCAAACACCTTGCTGGAATCGGGTACACTGGTACCCGTCAGCCGTTAACCAAGACGACCGGGCCGCCGCGTGGCGAGAAACCAGACGAATCCTTTGCCGCCGCTGTCGTTCTGTTGATCTATCCCGACAAGGGCTCGCGGGACACGATTAAGACGATTCTGTACGACCGCGGGTTCCGCAAGTTCCGCTATGTCCAGACCATCGCGGAAATGAAGGAGTAAATCACCAAAGAGCACACCTACGTGCTGATCACCGAAACCGATTTGCCGGATGGTGACCCGTGTGAATTGATTTCAGCCATCCGCCACAACGGTGTGGGTAAGACCGTTCCTGCCGATCATCGTCACCACCTGGCAGCCGATTGCCAAAGGCATGCAGGTACGTTTGTTGAACGCGTTCTATGTAGACAACCGATTCCAGGTCTTGGTCGTCGGGTCCTCGTGGTCTCGTCACAGGGAACCGCCCACTGGTTTCGAAGGGCTAGAACGGGATTTCATCGTCCAGGTCGTTGCCGCCGCCGCCGCCGCCCGATGAGGCCCCGCCGCCGCCATCATTGGGGGGTGGCCCGTCGCCACCGCCGCCATATCCTTCGCCACCGCCGCCATATCCTTCGCCACCGCCGCCACCTTTGGTGTCGAGCATGGCCAATTCGCCGCGATAGCGATTCATGACGATTTCGGTGGTGTATTTGTCAGCGCCAGATTGGTCCTGCCATTTGCGGGTCTGGATCTGGCCTTCGATATAGACCTTGGAGCCTTTGCGCAGGTATTGCTCGGCGATTTTCCCCAGGTTTTCGTTGAAGATCACCACCCGGTGCCATTCGACCTTTTCCCGGCGCTCCCCGCTATTTTTGTCTCGCCAGGTCTCGTTGGTGGCCAAGCGCAAATGCACAATAGGGGCACCATCCTGGGTATGGCGGACTTCTGGGTCGGCCCCCAGATTACCAATCAGAATGACCTTGTTGACGCTGCCTGCCATGATGCCTTCCCCGGATTTTTGTTGTCAGCCACCCTAATGAACCCATGATGGCGGGGCAAGCATATGGAGATTTGAATGGTCTATTTGCTCACAAAAGCGGCCCTGTTGGGGTCATCATCAGTGCTGTGTCTGAAATCGCCCGGCGTAGCCCGGCCCTTAGGTACCCTGGTTGCATCACTGCCGCTGATGTCCTTGTTGGCGGTGATCTCGCTATAGCGAGACACGGGTGACGACGAACGCATCGCTGCCCATTTCCAAGCCACGTTCTGGCTAGTGATCCCTTCCCTACCGATGTTCTTATCAGTCCCGGCCATGCTCCGGGCCGGAGTGTCGTTCTGGCCGTCCTTGGGAGCCGGGGCCGGCGCTCACCATCGCCCTCTACCTCGGCGCCATCACCCTGCTCCCCCACTTTGGGATTGGGTTCTGAGAGAGATGCCAACCTGTCCTTGCTTTCAGATTCACAAAAGGTGGCCGCTATCTGCACTTTCTGAGCTTGTCGAAGCGAGTCCCCTCCCTCGCTTGCGGGGGAGGGTTAGGGTGGGCGTGTCCAAGGAATTTGGGTGGGGTGTCGAACAAAAGACGTGGATGGCCGGGTCCTCGGCCCGGCCTTGCCGGACGAGGATTACTACCACCCCTCCCCAACGAGGGAGGGGCTTCGGGGAGCCGCCCGTCGGCGGTGGGGACAAATTGAAGAAACTCGCCGCGGGGGTTGACCGACCCCTTATACTCGTTGGTTCACTCTGGCCGGAACAAAAATGCAAAAATCCATCACGATTCGCGGGGCGCGCGAGCACAATCTGAAGAATATCGATCTTGAAATCCCCCGGGACAAGCTGGTGGTCATCACCGGATTGTCAGGGTCCGGCAAGTCCACCCTGGCATTCGACACCATCTATGCCGAGGGCCAGCGGCGGTATGTGGAAAGCCTCTCTGCCTATGCCCGGCAATTCTTGGAGCTGATGCAAAAGCCCGATGTGGAGTCCATCGAAGGCCTTTCCCCAGCGATCTCCATCGAGCAAAAAACCACGTCGCGCAATCCCCGGTCCACGGTGGGTACGGTCACCGAGATTTATGATTACTTGCGCTTGCTGTTCGCCCGCATCGGAATTCCCTATTCCCCAGCCACCGACCTGCCCATCGAAAGCCAGACCGTCAGCCAAATGGTCGACCGGGTGTTGGCCATGAATGAGGGCACGCGGCTTTACCTATTGGCACCCATCGTCCGCGGTCGCAAAGGTGAATACCGCAAGGAACTAGCGGGATTGCTGAAACGTGGATTCCAGCGGGTGAAGGTGGACGGGGAAGTTTACGAGATCGAAGACGTCCCGGCCTTGAACAAAAAGGTCAAACACTACATTGAGGTCATCGTCGATCGGGTGGCCGTGAAACCCGACCTGGGAACCCGTTTGGCTGACAGTTTCGAGACAGCCTTGCAGGTGGGCGACGGCATTGTCTTTGCTGAGGACGCGGACAGCGGTGAGCGCACAACGTTTTCGGCGAAATTTGCTTGCCCTGTTTCTGGCTTCACCATCGAGGAAATCGAGCCCCGGCTGTTTTCTTTCAACAATCCGTTCGGTGCCTGCCCTACGTGCGATGGTCTGGGCGTGCGGCAATTCGTTGACCCGGAATTGATCGTCCCCGACCCAACGCTAAGTTTGGATCGCGGCGCCATCGCCCCGTGGTTGCGCACGTCATCGCAATACTATGCCCAGACCTTGGCCGCCGTCGCTGGCCACTACGAAGCCAGCATGTACACCCCGTTCAATGAACTGGCGGAAGAAGCCCAGCAGGGAATTCTGTATGGCTCCGGCGACGATCCCATCACGGTGAAGTTCGAAGACGGTCACCGCACATACGCCACCACCCGACCCTTCGAAGGGGTGATCCCGAACTTGGAACGGCGTTGGCGGCAAACGGATTCCGCTTGGGCCCGGGAAGATATCGCTCGGTTCCAAAGCACCGCCCAGTGCGAATCCTGCAACGGTGACCGCCTGAAACCGGAAGCCTTGGCGGTAAAGATCGACGGCCTCCACGTAGCCCAGGTGGCGGACCTTTCCATTTCTGCCGCCGCGGCGTGGTTCAAGGCACTGCCGAAAAAACTGTCGGGAAAGCACAACGAAATCGCCGAACGCATCCTGCGGGAGGTAAACGAGCGGCTCGGCTTTTTGGTGAACGTGGGATTGGAATACCTCACTATGTCGCGCCAAGCCGGGACATTGTCCGGAGGTGAAAGCCAACGCATTCGTTTGGCCTCGCAAATTGGCTCGGGCCTCACGGGGGTTCTGTACGTTCTGGACGAACCGTCCATCGGCTTGCACCAACGGGACAACGCCCGGC
>Ga0315336_1001407_pt1 | contig 47178 bp, 53 predicted proteins | sample ASW5metaG_FD_204512 | JGI IMG/M metagenome (GOLD analysis project Ga0315336, IMG submission 204512) | Ammonia-oxidizing marine archaeal communities from Monterey Bay, California, United States - ASW #5 | ecosystem: Environmental > Aquatic > Marine > Intertidal zone | place: USA: California... | reverse complement strand
GCGATTTGTCTTTCGGCTTTTTCCGTTCCGCAGTAAAGTTCGGGTCATAAGGTAAATGAGCCTCACACTTCACGCCCATCAGATTTTGAACACGGCGCTCGGTAGGGAGACCGTTATCATCCCACCCAATCGGGAAAAAAATGTTCTTGCCGCGCATCCTTTGGTAGCGAACAATAAAGTCCTGATGGGAGTAACTGAACAAATGTCCTAAATGAAGCGAGCCGGAAACCGTCGGTGGCGGAGTATCCACGACGAATGATTCTTCGCGGGATTTTGATGGGTCCCAGGCGTAAACACCCAGTTCGCCCCATTGGTCCTTCCACCGATTTTCGATGTCATCTGCTTTATATTTCTTCGGAATGTCCATTCATAACCCCTGAATTCTACTTTTCAGACTTTTTTGCTCTAAGTCCAATAAAACCGAGAGATTATAGCAAAAGAACGTCCCAAACTACGACCTCCCCAATTTTATTGCAAAATATGCACATTTTCGCGAATCCGCGAGTGTCCACCCTCTTAAGATATTTATTTGAAAAGACTTGCAAGCTTGGGGCTGAATTCCTATAATTACCTTTGTTGGAAATAATTAACTGAATGGTTCACATTAAGAAAAGAGGGTTGCTGCTGTGACAATGACCAAAAGGGAGCTAGTAATCCGAGTAGCCAACAAACTCGGATTGACCCAAAGTGAAGTAGCCAAAATAATCGAGCAAACGTTCGATACCATTTCCGAGGCTTTAGCTTCCGGAGAACGTTGGGAATTACGTGACTTTGGCGTATTCGAAGTGAAAACCCGTGCCTCACGCATTGGCCGTAATCCTCGTACGGGTGACCAGGTCCCCGTCCCGGAACGTAAAGTAGTTACTTTTCGGCCTGGCAAGAAAATGAAGGAAGTTGTTTCCAATAGTTCAGGCTCCGATGACGGGACGACTCCATCTGGGAACCAATCGGAGGCACCATCGAATCCAGCTGCCGGCGACTCGAACCCAACCCCTCCCGCCTCTCCATATTCTGGTACATAAATCGGGTTGAATTTCAGCCCGAATTTTTTTTTGTAGTATTGCCTTCCAAATGAGCAGACATGCTCTATCGATTAGTGATTGAACAAATGCCAGTTTCTGGTTATGATTTACGGTGTCATGCGAATTTTAGCTACCGATACTACCTCATCTTTTATCTCCATCGCTCTTTTGGAAGACGAAACGTTGTTGGCTGAAACGCATTTCCAGGCGGATCGCAAACATACAGAATTGTTGTTACCACACACTGACGAGTTGTTGAAGAAAATGGGTATGGCTCTCGGTGACGTCGACCTGCTGGCAGTTTCGGTCGGCCCCGGCTCCTTCGCTGGAGTACGTATCGGAGTGTCCACCTGGAAAGGGTTGGCGGCCGGAGCAGATCTACCGTTACTCGGAGTTTCGAGACTCGAATCCATTTTACACGCAATTCCCCCGGTCGTCGAAGTAGTTTGCCCCATGCTTGATGCGCGTATGGGAGAAGTTTACTCGGCAGTTTTCACTTTCCAAAATGGAAAGTATGTTGAGAACAAATCTCCCATCGCGATCACAGCAGCCGAACAGGCCAGACTTGTCCCTCCTCATTGCGCGTTCGTGGGAGACGGAGCAACGCTCTACGAAGAAGATATCAAATTGGTCCACCCTGGAGCAGTCGTCCTGCCAGAATCATTTTCAACCCCGCGAGCGACCTATACGGGTATCGAAGCATTCAGGAGATCACAAGCGGGACAATCTTCCGATCCGGTGAGCGTCATGCCCATCTACCTTCGAAAATCGCAAGCGGAAGAAATGCGTGACAAAAAAAATACTGTTGTAACACCATGAGCATCTCGCCCCAAACTCATTTGAATTATCGCCCCATCAATGAGGAACATATCCAGGAAATCATGGGGATTGAGTTGGAAGCTTATCCTGAACCGTGGACCATGGGAATGTTTCGTGATGAAATCAAGAACCCTCACTCCCATTTCCATATTGCCTACGAGCGTGAGACCTTAATCGGCTACTGTGGCTTTTGGCTTCTAGTGGATGACGCCCACATTACTAGCATCACGGTCGCTCGAAACCATCGAGGAAAAGGATTCGGACGGGCACAACTAGACCATTTAATCGTGGAAGCCAAACGTTTGGGCGCGGTCAAGTTATCGTTGGAAGTTCGGGAATCGAACGCGAACGCGATTAAACTGTATTCCAGTTCCGGTTTCGTTCCTGTCGGACGCCGAAAAGGGTATTATTCCCGCACCCGCGAAGATGCCATTTTGATGGATTATTTTATTGAAGATTCGCCGTCTGGCGGAAATGAACTTGAATGAATACACCAATATCTAACCCTAACCCCTCCGCGCAAGCCTCCAACGGAGTTCCATTGGGTGGACTTGGAACCGGATATATCGAACTTGGGTCAGACGGTATCTTCAGAAACATTACCATCAACAACAACAGAACCAATGCCTCCAAAATTCCGATTTGGGACAATAGTTTCCTCGCGTTACGCTGTTTCGATGGTACCAACACTACGACCCGGCTGCTTCGAACTTCAATTCCCGAGTCATTGGAGGCGATTGCTCCGGCTTATAGCGCATTGAGTAAAAACGAAGTCTCGTGGCACGGCCTTTATCCGACTTCAAATTTTCAATTAAAACCCAACGTGTGTCCCATCGAATGTCAATATCAAGGCTTGGCTCCAGTCGTTCCGTACGACACCGAAGCATCGACATTGCCCTTAGTCATGTTCAATTTTTCGATTACCAATACCTCGCAGAAAAAACAACAAGTATCAACCTTATTGAATTGGGAAAACGTCCGGGGTTGTATTGCAGGAGAAACCGTCGAAAATCGCGGTTACACTCACCCCATTTCACTGACCGATGAAGACCAATCATTACACGCACACGACGATCTGGCGCGAGCGGAATCATCTTATCCAATTGGTATGTCGTTCGCCCTTCGGGAACCGTGCGAAACGAACCCCGAAGGCAATTACGCTTTGGTGGTAAATAGACGTGAAGACGAACAGGTTTCATTCATGAACTGGGATCCAACCATCGAAGCCGATCAGCTCGATTTTTGGAATACGTTCGAACAGAAAGGGCGCCTCCCTAGCACGCTCTCCCATGAAACCGGAAAGAATTGTGCCGCGCTTTGCAACGTGACCGAGTTACAACCGGGCGAATCGAGAAGTATCAATTTCGTCCTGGCCTGGCATTGCCCTGCATTCACGTTAAAAGGGGTATTTCTGGGTAACAACTACACACTAGAATTCGCCGATTCCCTCGAAGTGGCTGAATACGGTTTGAAACACGGGGAATATTTCAAAAAAGCCGTTTCCAATTGGCAAAAAAGATTTACTCAATCTTCTCTGCCTGCTTGGTATTCAAGGATGCTCATCAATAGTAGTCATGTATTGACATCGAACTCGATTCTTTCGCTCAATGGGGAATTCAGCCTGATGGAAACCCCTGAAGACCCCCTCTATGGGATGACCGATCGCGCGTTTTATAGTTCCATCGGACCACTCTTATTTTTCCCCCAATATGCCGATCGCGAGCTCATGCAATTGTCCGACACTGAAAAAACGGAAACGCCGGGTCGAGTATTTCGTCACCTCGGCAAAGATACCATTCGCGAACCGGGGCATGGCGAAGGCAACGCAATTCAAATCGATATCAATGCCAAATTTATCTTGATGGTGTATCGAAATTTCCACATGACCGGAAAGCTGGCAAATCTAATCACGATTTATCCTCGACTAAAAAAAATAATAGAATACAGTTTGTCACTAGATAAAGACGGAGACTGTATTCCCGATGCCGAAGGCGATGCGACCACTTTTCGCGGTTGGGCAATGTACGGCCTGACCAGCTACACCGGGAGTCTTTGGATCGCCGCCATGGTCGCTTATGCAGATTTGACTCGCCAACTGAAAAACGAAGAAGAAGCACGCAAGTACGAAGACATGGCGAAACACGCTTTACAACACATGGAAAAGAGGTTATGGAATAATCAAAATAACTATTACAACCTCTACCATTCGATGAAGCCTTCCAAGAGCCATCCGGCTTCTGATACGAGTTGTCATAGCGGCCAATTGGTCGGCCCTTGGGCGGCCGAATTTTTGAAGCTGGGTGGGTGGTTTCCACATCAACGAACCTATGCGGCACTCCGGAGCATCGAACAGTTCAACAATCGTGAATTCGGCTTCACTAAAGGGGCGAAACCCGACAGGACTCCGTGTACCAATCCACCGTCCGTGAACAGCGAAACTCAGGCGGAAAAGTCCTGGCCCTCTTTCGAAGCGGTTTATGTCGCCTGCAACCATATTTACTACGGCAACCTGAATCGCGGTATGGAGATTCTTCACAGAATCTACAAGAATGTTTACATCGACCACCAAAGGGCGTTTAATCATCCGCTCTCCTGGGATCCCGTCACCAATCAAGCGGTGGGCTGGAAACACGACCATCACATGACCTCCATGTCCATTTGGCATTCGCTTTTTGCCCTCCAAGGCTTTCTGTTCAGTATTCCGAGAAAAACTATCTCGATCGCGCCGCGGATGCCGCAAGGCGTAACCAACCTTCGGTATCCGTTGTTTACGCCGATTTCTTTCGGATGGCTTAATTTCGAAGTAATTACCGAGCCCGCTTACAGGCAACGTGTACTCCTCAAATTCGACAGTCCAGTAACGATTCAAATCATTCAATTGAATATTCCTAAATCGTTGGCTCATACCGCCATCGACCTGAAAATCGGCGAGGAACGAGTAGAATTTTATTCCCAAATCAAACCGAACCAGTCGTATAATGAACTCAACATCTATTTGAAAGACGTATTGCAAATTCAGCAAACGATACAAATTTCCGTGACTAAAGGTTCTCCGGCCCCTGTCGATGAATAGTACGGGAGCATCCATGAAGATTTATGGCATTACGGGGGGCATTGGTTCAGGGAAATCTGCGGCAAGTCGCCGATTCGAACATCACGATATTCCCGTAATCGACGCAGATAGCGTGGGCCATGGTGTAATCATGCCTAATGGATCGGCCTTCGATTCAGTTGTCGAAGCGTTTGGAACCAAAATCCTTTCGGATGGATTAATAGATAGAGAAAAACTGGGCACGGTAGTGTTTCAAGATCCCGATGCGTTGAAAAAGTTGAATTCGTTGGTGCATCCAGCGGTACAGAATGAGATGGCCAATCGGTGCAAGGAGTACGCCGAATCCGGAAAACGGGCCACACTGATTGAAGCCGCTCTCCACGGTGAAGACGGGACATTGCGGCCAGGCATGGACGGTCTGATTCTGGTTCTAAGTCCCGTGGAAACACGACTAAAACGACTCGAAGAACTACGTGGTATCGACAGAGAGGAATCATTGAGAAGAATGAACAACCAGACTCCACCTGACGAAAAAAAATCGATTGCGACTTGGGTTTTGGATAATTCGAAAGACCTCGATCATCTGCATAAACAAATTGACGCAATCATTCCCGAGCTCTAACCATGGATATCGATCTAAAAAATTGTAAGAAATGTGGAAGACTGTTCAGCCCTGAACAGGACACCAAAATTTGTCAAAAGTGTTCCGATGTCAAAGACAGGGACTATGAACTCGTTGAAGAAGCGATCACGCTGTACCATAAAATTACCCCGAGCGAAATCGCCGCACACACTCATTTGCCCCAAGAACGAGTCAACGAGATTCTCAAGACGTCGAAAGTTCTGGCGCAGGACGTAGATTCGGAGTCCGTTTGTACGCAATGCAAAAAAAGACCTGCCACTGCAGACTCCGATATTTGCCTGGCGTGCCAAATGGCGATGTTTAAATCGCTCAACGACATCTCAGCTACACTACGAGCAACTTCATCGGCGACCAAAAAACCGCAGAGCGTTTCATTGCGTGACACCATGACCGAAAAGCGAAGTCGTTCGGGATTCAAGAAATTTAATCCCGTCACACAATCCATCAAGGGACGGAATTAAGCGCTATTTCACTTGCACCACCTATAACACACTTTATACAATAGCTTTTTCGGGGGAAACAAAGGCTATTCGTTATGTCGGATCCGCATATTCATTCAGGCACGATTCGGGAACAACTGGAAGAACGTGAGAAAAATTCCCTAAGTCCGTATGCCACGTTGTCCGCTGAGTCTAAAGGGCGTCAATTCGAGGAACCTGACCATCCCTATCGGATGCCGTTTCAACGGGATCGGGAACGTATTCTCCACACCAAAGCGTTTCGCCGTTTAAAAGGAAAAACCCAAGTCTTTCTGGCCCCGAAAGGCGACCACTACCGGACTCGACTAACCCATACGCTGGAAGTGTCGCAGATTTCCCGCACGGTCGCTCGTGCCCTCTCTCTAAACGAAGACCTGGTTGAGGCCATTGCCCTGGGACACGATTTGGGGCATACACCCTTCGGTCATGCTGGGGAATCCGTTTTAAACGAACTTTATCCCGACGGTTTTCGACACTTCGAACAAAGTTTACGCGTGGTAGACGAACTTGAATCCACAGCAAGACGCCGAGGGCTCAATTTAACGCACGAGGTGCGAGACGGCATCCTTCACCACTCCAAAGGAAAAGTAATCTTGTTGGGAAGAGATGGGCCGATGGCCAGCACCCTTGAAGGAAGGGTCGTGAGCATATGCGATGCCATCGCCTATATTAACCACGACATTGAAGATGCGATTCGAGCGGGCGTCATTGCGTTGGCCGATTTACCAAAAGACGCCATCGACCTCTTGGGAGACACGTCGTCAAAACGAATTGGAGCTATGGCAACTGGACTCATTAGCGGCAGCCATGATGAGGTAATCGATTTAGTACCGGACGTAAAAGAAGCGCTCAATTCGCTCCGTGATTACTTGTACGCCAATTTGTATCCCGGAGAGGCTATCAACAAAGAAATCTCCAAAGCAAAACGAATCCTCAGAGGATTGTATGAATACTTGACGGAAAATCCACGTGGCTATATCGCCGATTTTCCCGAAGGAGATTCTTTGGAGCGAAAGGTCGTCGACCGGCTAGCCGGGATGACGGACCAGTACGCGTTGCAGACTTATCAAAAATTATTCTTTCCGGAATCTTGGCCCGCGTAATGACACGAGAAAAAATTGGAATAGTTGCCGGATCCGGAATTAACTTAATGTCGCTTTTCGACTCCGTCGAGCGAGAAATCCCGTTCGAAGAGATTTCCTCAATCCCAACAACTCATGTGGAAGGCCATACAGGAAAATTCATTTTCGGTACGTGCGACCAGCAATCTATTATCCTTCAATCTGGCAGAATCCATTTTTACGAAGGACACTCCCTGGAATCCGTTATAGCGCCCATCGATTTCATGCATGCTCAAGGAGTGAAAAAACTCCTGTTGACGAACGCTGCTGGAGGGCTTCAAGATTCCATGAAACCGGGAGACCTTATGGCACAAACCGAAGTTCAACTTTGGGGATTTCAGCGGTGGCCTGACGCAGCCCCATCTCTTTCGCTGGATTTTCAATTGGCCGGGTGCGACCTGAACGGCGTGTTGACGTGGGTCCATGGTCCTTGTTACGAAACAAGGGCGGAGATCAAAGCCCTGCAATCTCAAAACAGTGACGCGGTAGGAATGAGTATCGCTCCAGAAGTTGCCAGGTGCAAGGAGCTGGGGATTCAAGTCGGTGGGGTATCGTGCATCACCAATAACTGCTGTACGCCCCATACACTAACCCACGACGAAGTACTTCAGACCGCGCAGCAGTCATCCGATAAATTAGGCCGACTCATTCGGGCCTCGTTAGAGTCGCTGACAACCGGCGTCGAGCATAGCTAATAAAAGCTCCTTACCAACGATCCGATCAACAGATACCACCCGTCGATCAATACGAACAAAATAATCTTGAACGGAAGCGACACGAACACCGGCGGCAGCATCATCATGCCCATAGCCATCAACGTACTGGCAACCACCATGTCGATAATCAGGAATGGGATATAGATCACAAATCCTAAAATGAACGCAGCTCGAAGTTCACCGATAATAAATGCTGGGATCAACACCCACGTGGATACGTCGTCTGGAGTCTCCGGAATGATAATCTCTTCTTGATCCAACTGAGATATTTCTATAAATAAGGCGAGATCTTTTGGATTTTTTTCTATCTGCAAAAACATGAAGTCACGGATAGGTTTCAACCCCGAATCCCAAGCTTCTTCGAATGAAGTAATCTCCCCATTCATATAAGGCTGCAAGGATTCGTTGTACACACGTTCGTACGTCGGCTTCATAATGAACGCCGTCAGAAACAAAGCAAGCCCAACCAGGACCTGATTCGGAGGAGATTGTTGTGTGGCCATTGCTTGTCGTAGAAATCCAAATACAACAATAATACGCGTAAAGGAAGTCGTCATGACTAACACCGAAGGTGCAAGAGTCAAAACGGTCAGTAGAAAGAAAATGAGAAGGGTATTTGAAATACTGTCCGGACTAACCGTCTGATCAGCGTTTTGGAAAAAGTCCAATAACCCTAGACCGTCGGATGTCACTTCTGGATCCTGGGCAAATGACACCGCGGGCATTAACAGGATAAGGATTGCGACGCCCGCTAATGTGGGCCATTTATTCCTTCGGCTCACGGGCTTCTTCCTGCAAATAACCCTGCAAACGGCGAATGTCGCTTCGCAATGCAGAAATATCGTCGTCGGTCGTGTCCGGTTCTTTGTTCAGGTTGAAATCGGAAGTTTGTTGGTTCAGGTGGGCCAAGAATTTCTCGGGATCAATATCTTCCAATTCCTGACCGCCTTCCGAATTCGCATCGAAAGTCGATTGATCGAATTCTGCTACGAGCTGAACACCGCCTGGAGTTACTCCGACAAGAAGGACTCGTCCTCCGGCTTGAACAAAATGCAGCGCTGCATCTTTACTCAAATATATTTTTCCTAGGACTTTGCCCAATTGAGCGCCTGCCAAAACAGGTACTTTGGTGCCAAATCGACGTGTCAGATAATAGAGCCCTAGAATCAACGCCAGGACAAATGCCAGGGCTGAAATCATTCTGGAAAAGGCTCTCCAGAGGGAATCGCGCGTATCATCCAAGCCCGAATTCAAGCCAGTACCTGAGGTTGCGCCGGTACTTTCGCCGGATATAATCTCTGAAACCTGATTAAGAACGCTTTCGCCGATCTTGGAGTCCGACGGGAGGGCACCCGTTTTTTCGACCCAGTCTTCGGCTGATCCTTCAACGTTCGCGGCGTCGACAGATTCAGTGGAAGGGGGCGGAGTGGGTTCGGTATTTTGTGCCGCTGCGACGAACCCCATTAAAATACAGACGACCAAAACCGAAAATCTCATCATGCCAATCTAGCCATCCAGTATTTCGTTTACTCCAATTATTTCCGATATACGTACGTGAAGCGTTTCGCCTATCACCACAACTTCACCCCGTGCCATGGGAAGATTATTGAGAAGGACGTCTGTCATTTCACCTGCCATTTTATCCAACGGAATGATCGAACCGACTTTCAGTTCCAGGATTTCTTTCACATCCATTTGTGAAACCCCTAAATCCGCACTTATGTTCAGGAGTACGTCCGCAATGTCGCCCAATTCCAAATGCATGACATCGTACACTTCTTCATCAAACCCTGCTTCTTGCAAGGCTTGCTGGGCATCCAGGAATTCCTGATCTTCGTTATCCGACATGACTTTCGCTTCTAAACCTGGTCTTGAACCATGCACTTACGATGAATGATATCCGTAATTCGAATATCCTCTTGCACATCTTCACCTTGAATCTTAACCAACAGATCATTCATTTTCTGCATAGCCTGCTCTCGCACGCTATTCTTAAACTCTAGCATATCATCAAGTTCATCCCGAGTGCGAGAATCATGTAAAGAATTTACTATGTCGACAAACCGTGTCGCGTACAACTCTACAATCGAAGATGTTGCGGTTCCATTACATTCCAACGTCACACCAAATATCAACGTGGAGGCGGGATTAGTTCCTTCTCGTAAAACATTTACGTAATTGTCCTCAAGAACGAAAGGTACAGGCTGGGCCGGGATATCGGCGACCTCAATTTCCGGCAGATCCTCCATCCCTTCTTCAGGCGCTAAACGGGGCGCAATGATACCAAAGTAGACCCCTAAACCCGCTCCAACGGCCAGAAGGAGTACCATCGGAATAATCAATTTTCCGACAAGCCCCCCTTTTTTCTCTTTGACTTCCTCTTCATTCGTTTCTTCGGCCATAGTCGTTCTCCTGCCCCCTTAATCCCCACCGGGATGTAAATTATCTGTTACCTTGGAGGACCCACAGATGCGGAATTCATCTGCCTTTTTAGGTCCTCGATTTCAGAATCTTTCAATAGTCCTTTGATATAAATTTCGACCCGCCTATTCGTACTTCGACCTTGTGGGCTCGTATTCGGCGCAATGGGTTGACTCGATCCATTTGCTACGGCGCGAAAACGCTCCAATGACATGGACGATGTCCTGGCGATGGTCCGCATGACGGCCGCGGCCCGAGCATAACTCAAGTCTTTATTATCCTGGAAATTGGGATTGTTTGACAATGGAGTACTATCCGTATGACCGTGAACTTCGAAAAACGAATCTTCTGGTAGTTTAGATAGTATATCACCGACTTCCCTCAGAAAAGTCATCGATTCAGGAAGTAGATTGGCGTCCCCTGTATTATAAAGAATGTGATTCGGCAGACTGATTTTGATCGCACCCGTCGCATCGAAATTCACCTTTACCGCCTCGGCATGGCCGTTGACCTGTGCTTCGCGGGCCAATTCGCGTGCCGCATCTTCGACTTTCTGTGGCATTCGTTTCATTCGAACCGGCATGGGATTGATCTGAACGGCAGTCATATTCATGGGCATGACGCCAAAAGCGCCCTTAATCGATACGACCGCCTCCTCGATTTCGCGTGGCTTTTCCATATTTGCGAAGGACAGTAACAACACGAAAAATGTCATTAAGAGACTCATCAAGTCTCCAAATGTTACCACCCAAGCTGGGGCCCCTGCTTCGCATTCTGGACATTTATCTCTAGCCATATTAGTTCTCTACTTGCGTTACGCTTCGTTTTCCATGGACGCGCGTTGATCTGGTGAAAGAAACGCTTTTAGCTTTTGTTCGATCGCACGTGGATTATCCCCCGACTGAATTGCCAGAATTCCCTCGATAATGATTTCTTTCGTCAACATCTCGTTGGCGGTACGGACTTTGAGCACGCCGGCCAGAGGGAGGAAAACAACATTGGAAAGGACGGAACCATATAAGGTCGTCAATAGTGCCGTCGCCATACCCGCACCAATTGCGGAAGGATCGTCCATCCCTGCCAACATGGTCACCAATCCAATAAGAGTACCGATCATGCCGAACGCTGGCGCCGCTGCACCAGCGGAACTCAAAATCGCTTGCCCTTTCGCATGGCGATCTTCCATGAACGCGACCTCTGTAGTCAGAATATCTTTGATTAGCTCGGGGGCCGTTCCATCAATGGCCAGCTGAATACTGTTCCCAAGAAACTCATCGCCCGCATCCCCAGCCTGTCCTTCGAGGGCCAAAATCCCTTCGCGCCGTGCGATGGTAGCGTACTCAATAATCTTGTTAATTAATCCAGCTGGATTTTTGTCGGCATTAAAAAAAGCATTTCGAACCGGTCCGATCACACTCAGGACGTCACTCATCGGATAGTTGATCAAGGTGGACGCTACTGTCCCCCCGAATACAATAATAATCGAAGGGACGTTGATAAAAATCCCCAGATCACCGCCCAAAAGAATCGAAAGGAGAATCAGCCCGAATCCCGCTATGATTCCGATAATTGTTGCAATATCCATTGCTTGCGCTTAATCTCCTTCCGGTATTTTCATATTACCGAACAATGCCCGCTTATACTCCACCACAGCCCTTATGATGTCTTCGACACTCTCAGTTACCATCATCTTCTTGCCATTTGTAAGCGTGATGACAGTATCCGGAGTTGATTCAACCTCCTGAATCAACTCTCCATTAATGATCAGCTCCGCGCCGTTTAAACGAGTGACTCGTATCATTCTATTTTCCTAGTTGATGCGGGGGGGAATCCCCCCGCATCAACTTAGTAATTTATCGAATAAGGTTAACGGTTTCTTGTAACAAAGTATCGGCCGCATTGATTGTCCGGGCATTGGCCTGGAACGCACGCTGCGTGATGATCATGTTACTAAATTCCGTACCTAAATCCACATTCGAACTCTCAAGTACGCCGCCGTTTATCGAACCACGACTACCGGAGTTTGCTACACCAATTTCCGCGAACCCTGATGAAGGCGTTTCTCGGAACTGATTGCTCCCCAATTTCGCCAGTCCATTTACGTTGGCAAAATCAGCCAACGCCACTTGACCGAGTACTTGCGTCAAACCATTGGTAAAAATACCAACAATTTGACCATTGTCGCCGATACTGAATTCCTGAAGAACGCCGCGGCCAAAACCATCCTGGCTCGGATTCGTCAATTCACTATCGCCTGACAATTCAGTCACCTGAGTAAAATCAATATCAAACTCAAATGGCGTACTGGGTACACTAGGTCCCGGGAAAAGGGTGTTATCAATCGTCACGGTGAAATCCGGAAGAACGATTTCAGTATAATCGTCCGGATCCCCGACCATCGCACCAGGTACGCGAGTACCAACACTACGGAAGGATCCATCATCGTTAAAGATAATGGTCGCGGTCGTATCGAACGTGACTTCATTGGTACCGAAATCAGCCTGCATATCCCAGGCGTTGTAGGTCCCCATCATCGGGTCGCCGGTATCGAGCACCTGGTCGATTTTGGTAAACGTCATCACGACATCTCGACCTGTTCCCTGCGAATCGTACACGCGTAGCGTACGAGTCACCGTAGTCGGTAACACCGGCGGAACGGCCAAGGCATCTGCGACCACACCCTCGGAAGTGAGATTTCCTCTCAATTCGGTAAGGCTAGTCGTCTGAACGATCGATCGTCCCCCTACAGGGATGGAAAGATTCGTCACTTCCGCGTCCGTGTCAATCACGCCGTTCAAGTCCGCTTGATAACCCTGAACAAATAACCCGTTCGACGGATCAATCAAGAAACCCGACCGGTTCACAGCGAATGACCCGTCACGCGTATACGAATTACTCGCACCATCGTTCAAAATAAAGAACCCCTGACCTTGGATGGCCAAATCGGACGTCACGCCTGTTGCCGTAATCGCCCCCTGACCAAAATCAACATCAATACTTCCGATTCGTACGCCCAAACCCACTTGTTGAGGATTGGAACCAGCAAAATTGCCATCCGGAGCAGCTCCGCCCTTGATGGTCTGGCTGAACAAATCTTCAAATAACACACGAGAACTTCTGTACCCCGTGGTATTTACATTTGCGATATTACTCGCAATCACATCCAGTTTTTTCTGAAAAGACTGGAGGCCGGTAACGGCAGTAAATAATGCTGCACCCCCCATAATCTTTCTCCTTAAGTTTAGCACACCGTTGGTGTGTCGGGGTTAACCCCCCTACCTTGTTTCATCCCTAACCGCCTTACACGAAGGCAGTTAAAAGGTTCCTCTTAACTCTGTTCTGTAAACGTCCGTATCCCTACGGAGTTCATTCGGAAAATATCCCCCTATAGAACCTTTTCCGTATTATCGGCCTAATTTTCAATTACAGGAGCGTATTCTGTATCTGTGTCAGCATCTGCGTCCGGAATGGGGTCATCAATGCGACCAATTCCGGCCATCGACATTAATTCTCCATCAACTTTCAACACAACGATACTGCCATCCAAATGCACGCTCTCCACATTTCCTTCACGGTAATCGCCATTCATGTCGATTCCTTCAACGTATTTACCCAACAGTTGACTCGCCGAGATGAAATTCAGCTGATCCACGTTCCCTGCTAACACCTCAAACTTTTCGTTGAGATTGTTTTGTGCTTCTAACGCAGAGAATTGGGCCAGTTGCGTTACCATCGCTTTGTTGTCCATTGGGTCCAACGGGTCCTGGTTTTGCAATTCCAGGACCAGCAGTTTTAGAAACGCGTCCTTATCTAGTTCAGCATCCTCCAACACAGATTCGTCGATCAATCCGGTTGAAGCTTCGATCTGGGCCGTCGCCGCGACCGTTGCCGATCCAAAAGGAATATCCTTGACCGCAATACCAGCGGCATTTGCAGCCAGGGTCATTTCTACAGATTTACGCTGCGCGAAGCTCGGGCTTCTAAAGCCAGTAGCATTGGATTGGATTGCCACTACTGTACTCATTTCAGCGCCTCCTTTCTTTTGTTAAACCACTAAATTGAGTCGCCCATCATGGGAAACCCAATTTTCATTCGAGTGCGAAAATGCTTTGGAACGATTCGATTCCCGTTCCTGCGAGTGTTCGCGTTTAGAACCATCCTGCGAATGCTTGCCCAAATCACCGTGACGAGAAAACGAATTTTCCCGCTGGTGAGTCGACGCCGCATCCGACTGGACCGTAATCTGACTTACTTCAACACCTTCACTGGACAGTTTTTCTCGCAAGCCCGTCAACTGCATTTCAATAGCTTCGCGAGCCCCTGCTTGTGAAGGCGTCAACATCACTTCGACTGAATTCATGTGAGCTTTCACATGAATTTCAATAGAACCCAACGACCGAGGCATCAATCTTATTCTGATACTTTGTTCGCCACCGTCCTTCACATATCGTATGTGCTTGACAGCGACATCGCCGAATTCATCCACTTTCGATTCAATGACCTTGATCGTTCGACCATCAAACTGCACTTCCTGTTTGGTCGTGGTACCGGGTTCAATTTCGCCCGGTATCAACGAAAAATGAGTTTGAATCCCTGTTGGCTCGGCCGTTCCATTCGACTGAGTCGTTGGGGGGATCGAACTTGAAGGTGAATCTGAAAGTAGATTCTTGGGATTGAGCACAGGCTTGACGTCTATCGATTTGGACACCATGGATAGCTTGATGGGCTTTTCCGAAGTATCCGTTTCTACTTTCGTCGATACTACTGCTTTGGTGTTCTTCTTTTCGTCCGCTTGGACAAGTCCCTGCGGCATCAATTGAGCCACCTTGGCCACTTCTTCACCAGAGGTTGGTTTGGAAAGTGCCAACTGTGTCGTTGGTTTCGTGTCCACTTTTATTTTTGTTTCGACGAACTCATTTGACTGGTCAATTGATTCTTGAATTGGGGTTAACTGCGGTCGGAACACTTGAGAAAAAGGCCTTTGCGCGGCCTCTTTCGACGTTTCCGTTACCACCTGCGCTCCGGGAAGAGTTGCCGGTTCTCCCCTCGGATTTCCGGGTTTTCCCGTTACTTCAACTTCGACTTGAGCGATAGGTACCGGTGCTCCCGGTTTCACGATTGGGCTTTCGCTACCAACCGTTTCTACAGGTCGGACCGTAGGCACAATCGATGTTTCCATCGCTGGTGTTGCTGAAACTTTCACCGGATTCAATGGCTGGTCGGTTTGAGCAATCTTCACGGCAACGGGTGTGCTCGAAATCGAACGCACACCTTTTACAGTGTCGTTACTCAAAATCGGTCCAGGCGTTAATTTCGATTCCGTTTGAACCGATACTTCCAATGGTGGAGAAACGGTTTCACGAATCGAAACTTTCCCGTCCGAAGGAGGCGTTCCCTTGTTCAAAGGGGACACTTCCAAAGGCGCAGGTTCTTTTTTCGTCAAGAGCATCTCAACAGAAACGTTCTTGACCGATTCCGGCCTTGTTAAGGATTGACTTTCGCTTTCAACCGAAGCTTCAGGAATTTTTCCCTGAGCAGGAACATTTTTATCGTTCTCTGCACCCGCCACTACCTGCACAAACTTTTCCGGCGTAAGTAGATTGGTCAAATCGGGCTTCTCAGCCAAATCCGTTTCAACCGTCGCGACAGCAACGTCTCCAGTGGATTTGGCTTCAACCTTCAATGTAGTTGCATCCCGAATGACGTCATTCAGAGGTATTCCCTTCGTCATAAGAGAAGCAAACATTTTCGCGGTATCAGGAAGAGGTTCCTGCGCTTGGACTTTTTCGACGGCCTCGGTGTCCGTCGTCGTTTCTAACGCTTTGAATTCCGCGAGTAATTGCCCAAATAGTTCGCTTACGCCTGAGCTCATTTCCGGCCCGAGCTGCAACGAATCCAAATTGGGCATTTTACCTGCTTGCAAAGCTTGTATTAGTGGTGTCATCAGTTGCACATAAATCACCCCCTTCTACACTGATGGTGAGCCACAGAGCACCCCCCGGGTACACCTGTGGCGTTAGGTATTGAAAAGAAAATGGATCGAACGATCCAAAAGAATTGTGTTACGAATCAGTCCCTCTCAAGGACTAATACATTTTTTCCTGCATGAGGCGAAATATTTCGTCGCGATTTTCTTTGTCGCCTTTGCCGCTCATCGCGTCCATGATTTTCCCTCGATCACGGTCTTTTATGAGAGGTAGCAATTTCACCGCGTCTTTCGGTTCCATCGCACTTAGAGAGATGGCCGCTTCTTGTGCCTTCATACTGGCCAAGGTTTTTGACAACGCCACCAGATTTTCGTCCTGGGCCGCGTCCAATTTTTCCATATTGGCGTTGATTAGTTCGTGCAGTGCCTGAATTTCCGCTAGTGTGGCATCGACTTCCTGTTCCCGAAGATTCAATTGTTCATCGCGTTCGTCGAGCTCTTTCAGTTTTTGGGTAAGGCGTTCTCGTTCTGTCTTGAGTTCTTTGACCAAGCCAGTGGATGGGTCGACTTCGGGAGGAGCATCTGCAACGACCTCGACTTCTCTTCCCAATAATTTAGCTACCGCATCCTTATTCAGATTTCCAGTCGCCGCCAGCATACCCACCACAGCCGCTAAAAAACCGACGATGGCGATGCCGACAATGGCAATCAATTTACCCATGGGATTCACCTGTTCGTTGTTGTACTTTTTTGCCAATGAATGCCGCTCGCATGGTATTCATCTCGTCCATTTGTTTTTGTTCAAACTTCGACTGAAATTCTTTTTCTTCCGCAGCCAGATTTTCCATCAACTGCTCGATAACGCGTCGTTGTTTCATCGCGTTGACAAGTTCTTCGCGTTGAACTTGTTGGCTTTGTTTCAATTGAATAATCATGGCGTCTTTATCGGTGATAGACAGTGCTAGATGTCGTTCGTATTGATACAATGCACGCAGGTCAGCCGGATTTTCGTTTTGCTCTAACAGTTTTCCAGCCCGATCCAATACCTGGCTTCGATATCGCTCGAGTTCATTCCGTTCCTGTTGCGCATTTTGTACTTTTCGCATCGCTTCCGCATGCTTCAATGCTTCCTGATCTTCAGATTGCTTTCGAATGCGCAATAACGTCTTGTATCGTTGAGGAGAACGGTTCATCGATTCAACTCAACGCATGCTGCATTCGTTCAAGTAACATATCCCAGGGAGCAGACTCATCCAACCCCTGTTCCAGAAACGAATTTATCTGTGGCGTCAAACGTATAGCCAAATCAATGTCAGGATTACTCCCGTCCACATAGGCACCAATGTTAATTAAATCCTCCGCGTCTTGATACGTAGCTAAAGTACGCCGAATCTGTTGTGCTAATCGTTGATGCACATCACTCGCTACGTCAATCATGACCCTGCTCACACTATCCAATACGTTCACCGCGGGATATTGTCCCCGGGAAGCCAGGTTTCGTGAAAGAGAGACATGACCGTCCGTAATACTTCGAACCGCGTCGCCAATCGGATCATTCAAGTCGTCGGCCTCAATCAGAACCGTGTATACGCCTGTAATGCTGCCACTTTGATCAGTACCGGCACGTTCCATCAATTTAGGGAGCACCGAAAAAACAGACGGTGGATAGCCTTTGGTGGTCGGTGGTTCTCCGATGGCCAATCCTACTTCACGTTGCGCCATCGCAAAACGGGTCACAGAATCCATCATGAGCATAACATTCTGCCCCTGCCCTCGAAACCATTCAGCGATCGCCGTGGCGATATAAGCGCCCTTGATTCGAACCAACGCCGGTTCGTCGGAAGTGGCCACGACCAAAATGGATCGTTTCAACCCTTCTTCGCCTAAGTCAGATTCGATGAAATCCCGAACCTCTCTGCCACGTTCTCCAATAAGGGCAATTACGTTGATATCCGCATCGGTATTTCGTGCGATCATACCCATGAGTTTGCTTTTTCCAACGCCGCTCCCGGACATGATGCCGACCCGCTGTCCTTGTCCGCAGGTCAAACATCCATCAATTGATCGTATACCGGTTGCGATTGGTTCGACAATACGTTTTCGTTCCATCACCGACGGGGGTGCGGCCATTACAGGCATCAAATCACCGCCGGAAAGTTCTCCCAGACCGTCAATAGGTTCTCCCAACCCATTTAACACGCGACCGATCAACTTTTCGTTGACTTTCGTTGCGAATGGTTTCCCCGTCGTTATCAATAAGCTCTCGGGGCAAATTCCCTGACTGTCGCCCAGCGGCATCAGCAATATTTTTCCGCCTCGAAATCCAACGACTTCAGCTGGGATTTTCTCATCCCTGTCGGGCGGCTGGATATAGCAAAAATCACCAATGCGAACCGTTGGGCCAGTAGCCTCGATAGTCAATCCTACGACATCCGTAATCCGACCATGCACGGGTATTGTATCGCTGGCCGCGAGACTGTCGTGATACGTATCAAAATCAATCATCGGATTTACTCGTGCGATTCGGTTTGTAAAATCTGATTAGCGATTTCGTCCATTTGAACACGAAGGGTTCCGTCGATCACCAAAGTGGACGTTTTTGCCAAGCAACCACCGCTTTCGATTTTTTCGTCAGGTTGAATATCCAAATGTTGAATGGACGAGAATTCCTCCAATAGAGATTCTCTATTTTGCACCAATAGTTCGAGGTCATTCGGATTGACAAAAATCGAAACTACTTCTTGGTCAAATAATTTAGTCAACAGAGCCTGGACCGTATTCAGTACGATTTCCGGTTTCACACTCACTTCTTGTCGAATAATTTTTTCTGCGATCATTTGAGCGAACTTGGCGATGTGCTGTTCAATCTCCTGTATATACAAATCGCGGGATTCATTGAGCGCTGAGGCAACCTGTTGAAGCACTTCGCCCGATTGGCCGATATGTTCCTGAAAATCCTGTTCCCCTTTTGCGATACCTCGACGCATTCCTTCAGCATACGCCTCTTGAACCTTCGCTGCCGCTTCCTCCCGCGCCTCAGCCAATATGGCCGCCGGATCTACATATCCTTTTTCCCCTGTCCCATCTATGTCGATATTCTCGAGAATATCGTGCTGGAAGGGGTCGACATGCGATGAATCGCCTTTGATTACATTGGCCATGATAAATCAGCTAACCTCTACACTACGATTTCGTCTTCGCCGCCGCCGCCGCGACCTTCAACAATCAACTCGCCGGCTTCTTCAAGGGTACGAATCACACTCACAATTTTTTGCTGGGCTTCTTCCACGTTCTTCAACCGAACCGGCCCCATGAATTCAATTTCTTCCATGATCATTTCACGAGCACGTTCAGACATGTTCTTCAATACTTTTTCACGTACATCGTCGTTCGCACCCTTAAGGGCCAATGCAAGGTCTTTGGATTCAACTTCACGCAGCGCCTTCTGGATCCCGCCGTCTTCCACATACGTCACATCGTCAAACGTGAACATTAATCGAGCAATTTCGTCCGCCAGGTCCGGTTCGCGCTCTTCCAATTGACCCATGATCGATTTTTCGGCGGCCCGATCAATACTGTTCAGAATCTCGGCTACTTCTTTGACGCCACCGGCAAATGTAAAGCCTTGTGTAAACACAGTCGCCATTTTTCGTTCAAGAACCCGTTCTACTTCACGAACCACCTCAGGAGGTGTACGTTCCATAGTCGCGATCCGCATTACGACGTCAGCCTGAATTTCCGCGGACAAGGCCGAAAGTACCATGGCCGATGTGGACGACGGCAAGTGTGCCAATATCAATGAAATGGTTTGGGGATGTTCATCTTGAATAAACGTTACAATTTGACTGGCATCGGCCTTCTTCAGGAAATCAAAAGGCACATCCTGTAGATTACTCTGCAGCCGCGTCAATATTTCTATGGTCTTGTCCGGACCGAATGCTTTTTCCAATAGGCCACGGGCATAGTCCAAACCACCTTGGGTCACGACTTTATTCGCTACAGCCAATTCAAAAAAAGCTTCCATGACTCCGTTACGAACGTCGGAATCCACCATTTCTAATCCGGAAAGGCTCAAGGTCAATTCTTCAACCTCGTCCTCGTTCATGGTGGACATCACCTGACTTGCCCGCTCGGGTCCAATGGCTGCCAGAAATACTGCCGCCTTCCGTTTTCCGGAAAGACCATCTATGTCAAAAAAGTTCTCTTCACTCAAAACGAGTACCCTCGATTAATCCTAGACTGTATCGTCATCGTTCATCCAGGAGCGGAGCAGAGATGCAACGGTATCCGGACGTTCGGCCGTAAGACGTTCGACTTCAGACATAACTTCCTGCTGCCGTTTTTCTTCGGGTGAAGCTTCCGGCAACTCGATGACTTCTTCCACTTCCGTAGTCGGCAGAACCAATGCGCGGCCCATCAAATTACGTACTGCGAAGAATCCCATAATAATGAGTAACACCTGAATCGCAAACCGAACGAAAGGATTTTCAATCAACCCTACTCCGGCCACACCCGCGACCGCCGGTACGGTTTCAATAGTCTTGCCGAACGGCTGATCGAAAACAGTCACAATCGTGGGGGTGGTCCCTTCACCGACGGCCATTTTGATGTACCCTTCATAATTTTCTTTTTCTATTTGTGTGAGCGGTACGTATTCGGGCTCTCCCTCCGCGTCGCCTTCCGGAGCCTCATAGCCTCCTTCGATAATAAGACTAACGAGAAAATGATCGACGTTGCCGCCTCCATCGGAGATCACCGTGTTGGTTTCAGGGATTTCAAAATTTTCGGTGAGTAACGAGTCTTCCGTCAAGTTGGTCGTCACTGATGTCACATTGAGCTCAGGCGGAATATTCGCCGTTGCCCCAGCCGCGCCTTGGGGCAATCCATCTTGTGTTTCACTGCTCGTTTCCGACAGTTCCGAACTAACAATGATGCCTTCTTTCAGCGCCCGTTCGTTCGTGGTTTTCGTTTTCCAGTCCATCACCGCGCTCACAGTCACTATTGCTCGTATTTGTAATTCTGCGAAATGGCTCTTAATCTTCTCTTCCCGTTGGGTTTCTAAAGTCACTTGATATTCGAGCTTGTCAGAGGCCATCGAGGCAAATACATCGTTGGCCGGACTATGAATCACCGCCCCGTCAGTGGTTGAAATAACAATGTTATTTCTGGAGAGTCGCGCCCCGCCGAAGTGGCTGACCGTATTCAAGACGGCTTTCTTTTGCTGGTTGCTTAAGGGCCATTCTCTCAAATCCAGAACCACGGTCGCTTGGGAAGGTTGTTGAACGCTGGCGAACAAACTTTCAGATGCCTTATGGACGAAAACTTTGCTGCCTTTGACGAACGAGTAGTCGTTCAGCATTCGCTGCAGCTCACCATTTACCGCGCGTAAGTATTCCACATCCTGCAAATATTTGTTCGTCATCAATTTCTGGTTGTCGAACATTTCGAAACCGGGGGCGACGCCATGAGAAGTAGGTAAATTCAAATTCGCCAGAGCGACTTTGGCGCGAGAGATATCCCTCGCGGGAACATTAATCGTTCCCCCACCATCTCTAGATTGATAGGAAATTCCATTTTCATTCAGCCAGGTTTGAATCTGGCCCGATTCCGCTGGATCAAGACGATTGTAAAGAAGGGCATATTGCGGTTGGGACCCGAAATATATCGAGCCGCCTAAAATGGCCATTGTCAAAAAACCTGCGAGTCCGATCTGAACCCGTGCGTTTAATGACAAATGTCCCCAGGCATCCTTCACCCCTAGTCCAAGTTGGCGCAAAAACTCAAACACGTGTCGTACCTCATTTTTTCACGCATCGGCCGCGAACAATAGATCACAGCAGCGATACGATCGGGCCACCCAATTTCGGTAAACGCATCCCGGGTTTACCTACAGGTGAGCAGCCACCTCCGCTATAAAGTACCTGATATTCAATTCTCAACTCCGCGTCAATCGCCGAAAGTTTTATCCACTTCCAGCGCTTCACAGGGTTAACGTTGCGGACTGCAACGCACTACCCCCCTTGACCAGTCCGATTCGAACACCGAACCAACCTCGTGGCGCATTGTTGACAGAATTGCTTTACCAGGCATTCCGTTTAAAGGCCCCAAAGACCATTAAACCTAGACTTGCATCCGCATGATTTCTTCGTACGCTTGAACCATCTTGTTCCGTACAGACATCATGGTTTGAAAAGACACGTCGGCCTTTTCGACAGCCACCATCGCTTGGGTAACATCTTTGATCTCACCGGCTACCAATTGACGAATGGTGTTGTCTGCTTCTGTTTGAAGTCGCTGTACTTCACCGATAGATTCCGTCAACACATCCTTAAACGACTGCCCCTCCACCTTTGGCGGAGCAGGAGTCGTTTTCGGCATGATCGATTCCGTTACACGACGTGCAGCGGCATCCGGTATGTTAAACGGGTCTGCCATTTACAGCTTCCTCTGCCTCATAATTTCACTAACTGTCAATAATAAACTATTAGGAGAGAATTTCCAAGGCTTTATTTGTCATTCGTCGCCCAGACGTAATGACATCAACGTTCGCCTCGTAAGCACGTTGGGCAGAGAGAAGGTTGATCATTTCGATCGACAAGTTAATGTTAGGATACATGACGATGCCGTCATCGTTGGCATCAGGATGACTCGGATCGAACACCTCCCTAAAGGGAGAATCATCTTCTTCGATTCCGAGAATCTTCACGCCAAAGTCATCCGTACTTAACTTGGGTGAAAGCTGTTCCCCGCGAAAAATTGCCAGCTGTCGACGAAAAGGGCCGCCTTCCAGCGTCCGTGTCGTCTGTACATTGGCAATGTTATTCGCGATAACATTCATCCGCGTTCGCTGGGCTTTTAATCCATTGACCGCTATGTCTGTCGCAGAAACTGCTTCGAGCATCAGCTCAACCCCCTATCGTGCATTCGCCAGCATACTCTTAGCCATCTGGAATTGCTTGACCAATATGCTGCCGTACACGTTAAACTTCCCGGAGTTGGAGGCCAAATCCGCGATCTCTTCTTCGATATCGACTTTGTTCGCGTCGTTTTTCGAAGATTGAACCGTCGCATCCAACTCTAACCCGGGTCGTCCCCCGCCTTTGATGTGTTGGGGTCGGGTATTGCGGAGTGTAATACCGCCCTTATCCATCAACGCGCTACGAAGTGACGCTTGGAAATCCAAACGCACAGGATTGTACCCCGGTGTATCGACGTTAGCGATATTATTGGCAATTAAACGATGATTGTCTTGCGCCACGCCCATCGCTTTCACCAATAAATCTGATGACGATATACCTGAATAAGGCACTTTCCCCCCTCTATGACAATTCTTGAAACACTTCTGTCGAGGATTAGATAGGCAAGCGCTATGCCAAAACCGCAAATCACGCAAAACGACCGGATTCAGGATAAGTCGGGACCAATCAGGGACTTAAGGAAACGCGGCTATGGGGAAAACATTGCCTGTAAACGGCAAAAAAGTTCACATAGTAAACCGTCAACTCTTGGCTTCGGCAGACTCGTTCCAATCCCGATCAGAGACGTCCCACGTCCTCGCCCAGTAGAGGAACGGGGTGTCTACCGCAGCGATGACGATTTTCAAAATGTACTTGGCGAATGCCAACGACATGGCCGTGCGAAGATCGTAAACGGCCCACCAGAAAATGAGTGAAAAGACTATGGTATCGATAGCCTGAGAAACCATCGTCGACGCGTTGTTGCGCAGCCACATATGTTTGCCTTGCGTTTTTTCTTTCAACAAATGATACAGCCATACGTCGTGCTTTTGACTGATGAGATAGGCGATGAGGGAAGCGAAAACCAATCGCGGTGTGTACCCAAAGAGAGATGACAATGCGTCGTGCACCTGATTCGCGAATTCTGTTTTTTGCGGATTAGCCGTAGGCGCATACAACAACGCGACGGTTCCCACGATCACAATCCCCACACTGGCCGCGAAGCCTAACCACACTGCGCGATTCGCTTCTTTTTTTCCGTATCGTTCGCCCAATAGATCCGTCGCGAAAAAAATCCCCGAATAAAAAATGACGCCCATGCTCGTATCCAACCCGAAGATGGTGGTCACTTTCGATCCAACGAGATTACTCAGCATGATATTCAAAATAATAATCGTGCTTAAACCCATCTTACCGAACATGCGGTACATCATGATGGTCAAAAACAAATCCAGAAAGACGGTCCCTACCCACAACGAATTTTGATGGGCGCTGAACCAGGTTTCGATGACTTCGGGTAACATGCTGAATCCTTCTACAAAAATTGCACCACTAGGTCCACTATTCGTATTCTGTAGTTCAAATCTCTGGAGTTTGACCATGACCATAACAAGCCGAATAGCGCTATTGCCAGTCGCAATGGCGATCATTTTTTTCACCGTAATCGCGCACGCTGCGGACCGCCCAAATTTTCTCTGGCTTGTCAGCGAAGACAACGGGCCCCACATCGGTGCCTACGGAGATACCTTCGCCACCACGCCTAATCTGGATGCATTGGCCGAAAAGAGCGTCCTTTACCTGAACGCATGGTCAACGGCTCCTGTCTGCGCGCCGGCCCGATCGGCTCTCATAACTGGTATGTATCCCTACTCCATCGGTACCCACAATATGCGTAGCCTGGTCCCGATACCAGAGTCCATCAAGACCTATCCGGAATACCTTCGCGAAGCCGGGTACTACTGCACCAACAACGCCAAGGAAGATTACAATTTCATCAAGAACGGAAAAATGTGGAGCGAGTCTTCCCGCAAAGCCCATTGGAAAAATCGGGCCGAGGATCAACCATTCTTCGCCGTCTTCAACTACGGCGTGACTCACGAAAGCCAAATCCGAAAAAAGAACGCCACGTTGGTTCATGAATCGGCCGAAGTACCCATTCCGCCCTTCCATCCGGACACGCCGGAGATGCGCGAAAACTGGACCCAGTATTACGACCGTATGCAACAAATGGACACGCAGGTCGGCGGCGCATTAAGGGAACTGGAAGAAGCCGGATTATCGGAAGACACGATCGTTTTTTATTACGGAGACCACGGCGCCGGCATGCCGCGTGGAAAAAGAAGCACCTACCACTCCGGCCTTCGCGTCCCCCTCATCATTCACATCCCGGACAAGTGGAAAAAACTGGCCGCCGACGATTACGAAAAGAACGGCTCCACCAGTCGCCTGGTCGGCTTCGTAGACTATGCACCCACTGTCCTCAGCCTTGCGGGAATCAAACCGCCCGCCCATATGCAGGGACACGCCTTCATGGGCGAACACGAAGCCGATTCCCAGGAATACATGTTTGGATTCCGCGATCGGATGGACGAACGTTACGACATGATTCGAACGGTACAAAACGGCCGCTTCCAATACATCCGTAACTATATGCCGCATCTACCGCTTGGCCAGCACGTCGAATACATGTTCAAAACCCCCGCGACACGTTCCTGGCACGCGCGTTTCAAAGACGAAGAACTGGAATCGCCTCAAATTGAATTCTGGCAACCGAGACCCAGTGAAGAACTGTACGATCTTGTATTGGATCCTCATACCCTTAACAACCTCATCGGTGAATTTGAACACAACGATACGGAAAAACTTCTTCGAAAAAAGCTGGACGAGCACCTGTTGATGGTAAACGACCTTGGATTCCTTCCCGAACCTGAATGGCAAACCGCTAGGGGTAATGCTGCCCCGCACACGTTCGGTACGGAGACACTCTCCTCCGATTTGCAGGCCATCAAGGACATGGCCGACAAGGCTTCAGAGAAAAACTCGGTAAACGTGAAATACTTCAATAAAAGTTTCAAAGAGGACCACCCCGGTGTGCGCTACTGGGCCGTAACCGGCGTCTATGCCCTCGGTAAAGTAGGTGTAAATAGCGCCACGGAAGGTCTTCGAAAACTCCTTACCGACCCGTCTCCTGCCGTCGCGATCGCGGCAGCACGCGCACTCGCCCACTACGGACTCGACACTGACATTGACCCGGCCCTCGACGTCCTCTTCGAATATTCAAACCTCGAACGCCACGGAATCTACCTGAGCATGCATGCCGTCAACGGCTTGGACGCTGCACGTACGAGGTCGCCTCGCATCAACGCGTTCATGGAAGTAGCCGAAGTTACTCACGAATCCGTCCCGCGTCCGCTCAGCAACAATATACCGAGCCTAAAACGACACATCCTCAATATACCCGCGTGGTAAGAACATTACGGATTCGTAATGTTCCACGGCGTAACCGGCCCCCTACGTCGGGGCACTGATAGTTTGAACGCAACAGGAGCCATCGTAATGAAATACACACCCCTTTTAATTGCATGCTTTCTAACCTCCATCGTTCTCGCAGAGAACGCAGCTGGCCAGAAAAGCCAGGTTACTTTCTCCAGGCAAGGCGATATTCAATATGTGAAGTCCAACGGAATACCTAATCATGAAACGGGCGCATTTCCAAATCACAACAATCCCAATCGAATCTCCGCCCAAAGCCACAGCTACAAATTTACGCTCAATCCCAAAATGAACAGTCGCGTCACCCCATCCGGCATGGGCGCATTTGGAGTCGCAGTCAACGGCGTTCCCTTCGATCCTGCGGCGGCAGAATACTGGAATCGGAACCGGAACTCAGGGTGGCAATACGAAGCCATGGGCAGCGGCGTAGACCTCGGTGTCGACAATAGCAACGCCCACGTACAACCCACTGGCACCTACCACTACCACGGCATCCCCAACGGACTCCTAAACAAATTGGGCGGCGCACATCAACCTACATTGGTGGGCTATGCGGCCGATGGCTTCCCCATCTACAACCAATACTGCACCGAAGATACGGATGGAGCTGCGAAAAAAATCTACGCCAGTTACAAATTGAAAGGCGGCCAACGCTCCGGAGGCCCCGGCGGACGACACACCGGCGAATTCACGCAGGACTACCAATTCAAAGTTGGATTGGGTGATTTAGACGAATGCAATGGCCACGTAGCGAAGACCTCCGAATACCCCAGTGGCTTCTACCACTACCACCTGACCGAGACGTTCCCCTTCATCCCCAGAATGTATCGCGGTACGCCTGACGCCAGCTTTAAACATCACGGTGGGCCTCCCCCCGGCGGCGGCAGAGGCGGCCCAGGTCAACGTGGTGGAATCAATCGTCCCGAACGGCCACGACCTCCGCACATCAACGGACCTCGTCCGCCGAGACCTCCGCGCAGGCCGTAGAGAGTGCTCTCGGGTTAGCGATTATCCCAAACCGATGTCCGTATCTCCGACCACTTCAAATCTTTCGGCAGCGGACTCGTTGTGAATGGTACGACCATCGGATTGTAGAAAAGGCAAAAATAAACGTAAAAAAGCAGAAAATCAAACGACCAGCCGTACGTCAGGTAAAACACGGCGACCGCGAACCAGCAGAGGTTGCTCGACACCGCTTTCATCACCATCGTCTTGTGAACCAGATCCCCGGCCAACCATTTTGGAAACCACACCTGGTAACACAGATACCGAAACACACATGCCCCGGTGGCTGTCAGTGCAAAAATCACATAAATCGGTTTATGGAACGTCAGCACCCAGGAACCGATCATGATCGCAACGACCCAGAAGTGGATAAATCCCATATACATCCATTTGTGGAGAAGCGAATATTCCTGATACACCATGTACCGTTTGAAATTCATTAGGCTGAATTCGTGTTCCCGGGGGCATCGCACCTTGCGGTATTCCCGATGTGCGTTTCGGGGACTTCCCAAGGCCAACACGGCTTTGCGCCGCGCCGACTCTTCATCTTCCCCTTTGGCCACGGCGTCAGCGACAACGTCGTCAACGTGTCCGCGTATTTCATCCGCAATTCGGCTCCTCTCCCAAGACGCCAACAGTTTGGTCGCGGTGTCCAGCCAAACCTCCACGTTTACCGGAAAGACTTCGTCGAACGTAGGGACGTGTCGTCGGTACATCTTCTATGCGCTCCCCCATCGATCGGGCGGCGCTGGATACGTGTCGGATTTCGAAATCAATCCCGCGAGTCGGCGCGCGAGATAAAACGTCAATATTGCGATAAAACTCCCGACAAATACTTGTTCGAGAATCGTCACGTCCCGCAAAGAGAAATATGCCATAGTTGACATCGCGATCAGGAAAAAACAGAGATTGAGACCTAACATCATTTTCCAACCGAGCCTGCCGAAACGCGGAATGATCAATTGAAGCACCACCATTGTTGCCACGGCGAACGGAAGAAGCCATGATTCTGCGTTGGAAATCAATTGGATCCCTATGTACAAGAGCAGAACGTTATACCCAAACGGTTTATCTTTTCCGCAGAGAGTCTTCAAGTGTTTCTCTTCTGACTCCGTCACGAACACTTTTCGATAGCGGCGATTTGCTGCCTTGGCGCTTCCCAACCGATCGATAACGTTTGTTGGCGCAGGTAAAACCGGCCCGCCCTCCTCTTCGAGCTCGGCCAGGACTTCGCGGTAGTGCTCCGAGATTTCTTCGCGGATTCGATCTTTCGCGGAGCTGCATAATCCTTTTGACGCGACGATCAACCAATCGATAAGGTGGGGCGGTGCCTGCCAAGTCGGAGCGGAATCATTCATGCCGAACTCCGATTGTTTGTATTGATTTTTTTAAACACTGAATAATGTGTCAACAGGTACCCGCCAACGAATGCAGATAGCCCCAATAAAGCCTGTCCCACAGGCCTACCGAAGACCACAACATAATCGATCAGAAAAAAAAGCAACCCACTAGAGGCGCTCACGTACATTCCGGCCCTGGTACTTCTTCTGCCGATGGCCGGAACAAGGGTATAACAAATAGGAAGAAACACCAGCCAACTTGCCAGAAAAGGGATTTTCGTTTCATGGGCAGGATACAGAAGAAACACAACGGCCAGGATCGCCAATGTGATGTACCACATTTTCGGGCTGGCCGATTTTGAATATTGCGCCAGCAATCGTTCTTCTTCTCTCGTGAAATAGATCTTCCGATACTCACGGTTCGCTTTCTTGGCGTCACCTAGATGTTTTACCGCTTTCTCGTCAGCAATCACCCACGACATCCCATGGCCCAACAATTCTTCCATCGCGCCGTCGTAATGGGACGTCACTTCCTCCCGAATCCGCTCAGATGCCGATGTACACAACCCTTTCGTAGCCACGTGAAGCCAACGCCGCAACAACACCGGGTCTTCCAAATCAGATTCCCATCGGAGGTCAGCCATCATACGCTCCCATTTTTAGCCGATGGGTACGTCGTGTTCAATTTACGTAAAAAATACTGAGTATCCGAAAAAACCATCAGGAAAAAATAACAGAGCCCTACTAAAGCGGAAACCCACAACGAACCACTCCAGATGTAGAACGCTGCAAACCCTATGTAGCACGTCGTGAACTCGTCGCAGAGTACCGCGTGTTTCCAGCTGAAACGACTTACCACGGGAACGACAATATACTCGGTCAAAAAATAGAACAAAATCAGCGCATAGTAGGTCGAGCTGAAGTGATTGATATTCCAGGTAACAAGAAAAAAGACCAGAAAGAACGTGAGTGGAATCCCGAGATACTTACGTTTTTTGTGAATACCACTCAGCACTTGTTCGTCTTGAATCGTGAGAAAAACTTTCTTGTATTTTTTGTTCGCAGTCCGTGGATGACCCAACCGACTGATCGCTTCCAATTCGCTCGCCATCCCGACGCAGCCTTCGTCGTTCAATTCCGCGATCGATTGTTCGAAATGTTCGGAGATTTCGCTCTTCACTCGTTCGCAAGAAGGCTTGCTCAGCCCTTTCGTCGCTTCGCCAAGCCAGTTATCCAAATGGCCATATTCATAAACCCATCTCGGAAAATCTCTCAGAACGTTCATCGGATTCGTCCTAAGTCGCCTGTGGGGTTCGATTCCGCTAATAGCTTACGAACGATCGGCAAATAAACAATCGACTGAATAACCAATCCTGCCAACGGAAGAATCAAAACGGAACGGGCCTCGATCGGAATGCTGCTTGAATACATCATCCCACTCGCGATGAGAGGAAAAAAAGCCTGATTGAATAGAAATAGAATCATACTCCTACGCGTTCTCGATCGAACGAGCGCCGGGAAGATAATGTATTGGCTAATCGTGTAAACAACCAGCGACGAACTCGCCAACATGCCGTGTACCCCGGCTTGAGGAATTTCGTACACGGAAGGCAATAAGAAGACAGCTGCAAGAATCCACCATCGGACCCGAGCGGGCTCGGAGAATCCCGAAAGCACCCTCGCCTGCCGTTCGGTCAAGTGAATACGCTTGTACTTAAGATTCGCGGCTCGCGGATCGCCCAAACGCTCGACGGCATCCTGTTCGGCCAACAATGGCGCGAGGGCCAACTTCAGATTTTCGGACAGTGTATCGTCATAATGATCGGTGATTTCGTCCCGGATTGAACGTGTGGCGGATTCGCACAATCCGTCCGTCGCGTCGTCCAGCCACCAGCGTAACAGCGCGGTATCGGCGACGGGGTCGGAAATCATTCGCCATTGCCCCATCACGCAGTCCCCCTGGGCCCGTAGTCCGGGGAATAGCCATCCAATTTGGCCACCATAGGCCGGATAGACGTAAACCATTGCCAGCACGCAATGGCTCCGATGATGGACACGGGGATCCACCAGGAAGTAAACATGATTCCGAAGATCGTTGCCAGAACTCCAAACACGAAAAACCATTGAAAGGTTACAGCGAATCCATAACTGAATCGCGTGGTCCATGGAACGGCATAAAGCAGGCCAGCCATAAAAAACGCCATGAAGAATCCGCCCCAGGTCCCAGCATCGACCAATCGATGCACGCCAAAACACACCAGCAGGAACATATAATACCGCGACCAGACCCGCGCACGCTCCGATGTCTCGTGAGTCCCTGACATTTTTTCCAGCTTCTCCTCTTCCTCCTCCGTCAGGAACACTTTCCGGTATCGCTTGTTCGCCTCGGCAGGACTTCCCAATCGGTCGATCGCTTCGCAATGGGCATCCAATCCCTCGATCCCGTCGCGTGCCAAATCGTCGAGCATGTCACGGTAATGCTCGATGATTTCTTCCTGAATCTGATTCGTCGCCGCCCAGCACAGATCTTCCGTAGCCGTCTTCAACCAATCATTCAGCTGTGACCATTCGGAGTCCATCAACCGTCCTCCAAAATAAAAGATACCGCAGAGGAGACTTTGAGCCATTCCGCACGATCTTTATCGAGGGTCTTGTGCCCTTTTTCGGTGAGACGGTAGTAACGACGGTTGCGGCCTTTTTCGACCTGCTCGTACGATTCAATAACCCCTTCGTTTTCGAGCTTGTGCAGCGCGGGATAGAGCGTGCCTTCTTTGAAGTCCAACACCCCTTTTGATTTCGCTTTGATCTGCTGCGCGATCCGGTACCCATGGTTGGGTTCACGGTTCAGCACCTGCAAAATCAGGGTGGGTAACGTACCTTTTAAGTTCATCGTTTTCTACCTCGGAATCCGATGTATACTCTAAACCATCGTCTCCGGTTTGTCAAACGCCCTAAATTAACCGGATTTCCCTATAAAACCATTGACACTCACCGTCCGTTGCCCTATCCTTTTGAAAGGAGAATCCCATGAAAATCAATGCTTTGGTCCTGTCTTTATTCGTTTCATTTAGTGCCTTCGGCCAACTCAGCGACGCCGAGTGGCAGCTGCTTCAGGAAGTCGCTCAGGCCCGCGAAACCAATCTCGCAAAAATCTCTTCATGGCAGGGTCAGGCGGTCGTGGAGAGAAAAAGGGGCGACACCGAGGGCAACTACAAAACCCACACCTACGAACAAGCCTATTTCGCCAGCGACAATTCATCGAAATCGAAGCGTTGGATCGTGAAAGTACACAATGCAGATTACATTCATGATGCAGCACCGTTCTACGCCGGGACGTGGGATGACCGTGACAATCCGGAGACCTACGCCTCTATCTTATCCGAAAACCATAGGTATCAATTCAATCCAAGCACTCTACATCCGGACGGGTCCTGGACAAATCAACTGGTCATCCAGGAACGAACTTCGCTTCACCCCAATTCGGGACGCGAGCGGTTCGAGCCGTTTTACTTTCTCAACGACCGACGTGGAAACGCTGTAAACCATTTTGTAAAAATATGGAAAGATGAAGAGAAACGAAAATCCTACCCATTGGGATCTCAAACCGTCACGCGACAGGAGGATATCGTAACCTGGAATCGACAATACCCAGGCGGACAAACCTCTCAATACGAATTTGATCTGTCCAAAGGCGGAAACCTGGTTCGATTCGTTCTGGACAAATCACAGGAAAAAGTTGAAGTCGAATGGACGCTCGACGCCGATGCGCAAGTTTGGCTCCCCTATACGTATGAACGTAAACTACACACGACCAGCAGAGGAAAAGAATTATTCAGGGGAGAAAAAGTTACGTTCCTGAAGAGCAACATAAACGATGTACTTGATGAAAAAGATTTCCAGATGGAACGAATCGGCGTCCAGCCAGGAACGCAAGTCGCCGATTATGTGACTGGAATAGTCTACAAATATGGCGCGCCTGAAACGGCTAAAGAATTCTACTATTCTAAAAAAGACAACCGGTGGACAACAGATTAAGCCCGTCTGCGTCGGGAAAAGTGCGAACAGAAAGTCAACGCAACTGCCAACACCAAACCGGGCAGAGCATTCTGTATAAGACCTGACGTTTCGATAACACCAGACGCTCCAGAAGCATTCCTAACCCGCGGCGCAGTGATAGAACTGACACGGTAGTAGGCCGACGCCATTATCCCTCCCAACGGATTGTCGAGAAGCACATCGTTCCGAAAGGCCCGGATGATATCCAGCTCTGAAGCCAGCGGGGTACCAGCCGCCATCGTCGCGATGAGGCAATTCCCTCCACCTCCGTCGTCCGGAATCGTAGCGGCGGCAATCGCCAATTCATCCACCATCTGCTGAAGGTCATCCTGTATTGCACTGTACGCCGGGTCATCGAACAGATTATTCAGTTCTTGCGCATCATTGGTGTGGTCATATAGCATTTTCAGATCTCCGTCTGAGGAATAGACATAGTTGCCCGTCCATACCCCTTCCCATACCTTCCCGTCGATGACGGCGGCGCTTAGATAAATTCCATCGACCTGCGGGCCGACTTCGCCCAAACACCATTCACGCATGCTGTTTCCCTGCATCTTTCGAGGAACGTCCAACCCGGCCAAATCGAGAATCGTCATTGGGAAGTCCACGGTGCTCATCAGAGCGTCCACTTCCAGACCGGCCGGTATGTTCCCCGGCCATCGCATGATTAGAGGCGCCCGAATCGAAGCGGCGTAGGGTAACGACTTAGCACGAAAAAAAATCTCGGGGTCATCCCCTAGCGGGCTACCGACATCCCGTACATCGAAATAATGACTACCCAACAGCTCGCCGTGATCGCTGAAATATACGACCAATGTGTCATCGTCCAGGCCCAGAGCTTCGAGCCCATCCAAAACGATTCCAATTTCACTATCCAGGAAACTGATTTGGGCATAATATGCTTGAAGAATTTCTCGAAAACGCTGTTCTTCTTCGGGAGTTATATTGCCCTCCAACTCCGGTGCCAAACCGAACAGGTCCATCGACGCCGGGGGGAACATGTCCAGAAACTCTTGCGGTGCTTCCTCGGGACGATGCGGCAATGCATACGACAGAAAATACATCCACGGCTCATCATCCGATGCGTGCCGTTCGGCGAAATCTAGAAACACGTCCGAATAGTAGGACGGTGTCCAGTCATACCCGGGAACATCAACTAGCAACGGAGGATCCTGCGTTTCATCAAAGGTCGTGGGGCGATCATGATCCGTGCCGCTATCGTAGGCGTCCCACTCCTGAAACCCTGCGCGCGCATCGGGCGGCACGTACCCTTCATCAGCCTTGTTTCCGAAAAACGATATTCCATTCAAATGCCACTTTCCGGCATACCCAGTTGAGTAGCCGCCATCGACAAACGCTTCAGCCAGATACGTCGTGTCCACGTCCATCGGAGTTAAGGGCAGCACCTGGTGCGCGCTCTGATACATGCCCGTCATGATTGTCGCCCGGCTGGGAACGCAGACGGGGCTTTGACTAGCGAAATGAGTAAAACGAATTCCCTCAGCCGCGAGGCGATCCATATTGGGCGTGACAACAGCGGTATCCCCCGCAACGCCCATAACGTCTGCGCGGTGATCGTCCGACATCAGAATCAACACATTGGGCCGCGAAACGACTCCACGGTTATCGGAAGCTGCGCTCGATGCTCCGGTCAAAAAGGAGAGCGATCCCAAAAAACTACATAGAATTAGCCCGCGAATCACGCGACCATGATCCGAGCCCCTCAAATACGTTTTAGTGCCATTACGTTGCATTCGGTCAGCCATTATTTACTACGAAATTCGTTACCGTTAGAGTAGCAACTGAAAAAATGGAAAACAAGGATTCACACGGATTTCCCCAGGTAAATTCCTTCTTGAATAGTTCTCTGAAATTTCCGAATATAAAAAGAAAGAAAAATTATGAGGGGTATGGCCACTATGGGGTGATTACCAACCTTCTTCAAGATCCATAATCCGGCAAGAGTTAAATTTCGTGTGACAACGTGGCCCGATATCGCCTCAATGGCTCTCGGATTCAATTGGTAATATGTACGACTGATCATCCTTCCGATGGCATTATTTAAAAGCCAACCGTCTCGAATAGAACGGAAAGTATCTAAATCTTTTCCCAGAGTGGAATCAAATGTTACAGCTGAGATGAGACAGGTACTGGAACCTCCCGATCCGTTCTCTTCATCGTCAGAAGGAATCGTAACAGCTTCCACCGCTAACTCATCCAGAAGCTCCTGCAGTTCCATCCTGACCTCAGCATAGGCTGGATCATCATAGAGGTTATTCAATTCCTTCGGGTCGTTTATATGATCATACAATAGTTCCAAATTCTCGCTGGAACAATAGATATATTCACGAGTAAAGACCGCCTCCCACGAGGAGATATTGGGGTAAATACTACTCAAATACTTCGCTCCAATGTCCGGACCGACACCACCCAAGCACCATTGACGCATACTCTGTCCCTGCATTTTTGCGGGAACATCTAATCGGGCTAAATCAAGTATCGTGGCAGGCAAGTCGACTGTACTCATTAGCCCATCGACCTCGATATCGGACGGAATGGTATCTGGCCATCGCATAATGAGTGGCGCACGAAATGCCCCCGCGTACGGCAATGACTTAAATCGAAATGCGATTCCGACTGCGTTCGCTAATTCGAAAGCTTTGTCATAATGACTACCCAGCAACTGCCCATGATCGCTAAAAAACACGACAATCGTATTCTCGTCCAAACCTAACCGCTCTAACCCTTCCAAAATGATTCCGATTTCATCATCAATGAAACTAATTTGAGCGCAATAACTTTGCAAAATATTTCGCATTCTCGTTTCTTCGGCTACCGTAATATTTCCAGTTAAATTCGGTGCCAATCCGTCGAGATCGAATTCGTCCGGGGGATACATTTGAAGAAAAAGTTCAGGCGCCTTTTCAGGGCTATGTGGCATTCCATAGGACAAGAAATACATCCAAGGTGCTTCCCTAGCTGAATTCCGTTGTGCGAAGTTCAAGAACACATCTGAATAATACGAAGGTGCCCAATCATACTCCTCCACTTCCACAATTTCGGGAGGGTCTTGAGATTCGTCGAACGTTGTCGGGCGATCATGATCTTGACCCGTATCATATCCGTCCCATTCTTGAAACCCCGCCCGCGCACCAGGCGGTACGAATGAATCATCTTTTGCCGTACCGAATGGACTACCATTGAGGTGCCATTTCCCGCCGTAACCAGTGACATACCCAGCATTGGCAAACACCTCAGCCAAATATGTTGTATCAACATCCATCGGAACATACGGGCGCACATTGTGCGCAGTTTGGTACATGCCCGTCATGATGCTGGCGCGTGTCGGAATACAAACGGGACTTTGGCTTACGAAATTCGTGAATCGAACTCCCTCTCTCGCGAGTAGGTCCATATTGGGCGTACTGACGACCGGGTTTCCAGCATTGCCCATGAAATCTGCTCGTTGATCGTCGGACATGATTATCAATACGTTGGGTGTCGCGCTAGCCCCTCGCTCCGCAAAGGCCAATCCTGAGTTCGAGGCCATAAAAAAGGAAACGAACAACAGGGCACGAAGGGCAAGTTTTGACGGGTTTTTACGAATGATATGTCGGTGAACAGCGGCGCCCCAAGAGGTTGTACATCGTTCCATTTCCATTGCTCCTGGCATATTCTCTAATCAAAAAGCTAAATAGTAACGACACGTCTCAAGAATTAGCAAATAGTTCGAAACCAGCCAGCTGCGAGAATAGGTGAGACTAAATGAGTGAACGGTATACACGCGTGCATAGATACGCCGCCATGATGACAAAGAAGGCAAACAAACTTTCTGTACTCAAGTACGTTTCTACCGATAATAGGCGAAGGAAAAGAAAACGGGCAACGGTTTGATTTGTTATCGCTGCGACGGAATCGGGGCTTAGTCGGTAATAATCCGCAGCGATCGAAGAACCCAGCGGATTATTGAGCAGCCATTTATCACGAAAATATCGAAATCCACTGAGTCGACCTTCCAGCTCCGATTCAGTCGCGATGGTAGATACGAGACAACGGTCTCGCCCTTCTGTGCCGACAGCAACCTCCTTGGCAAGCTCATCCACCAACGCTTGTAAGTGCCGACGTACAAAGTTATGGCTTGGGGCATCATACAGATTATCCAACTCATCGGGATCATTTGCATGGTCGTACAAAATCTCGATATCCGGCGTAGAGCAGTAAACGTAGTCCCCTGTCCATACCGCTTCCCATCCCCGGCCGTTCGAATAGAGTCGACTCAGATATACGCCCTCCACATTCGGGCCCACCCCTCCTCGGCACCAGGCCCCCATGCTCTTTCCCTGCATTTTTATTGGAGCCATCAATCCGGCGAGATCCAACGCCGTGGTAGGTAAATCCACAGTCGTCATTAACGCATCGATTTCCAATCCCGATGGAATCTCTTCAGGCCACCGAATAATCAACGGTGCACGAAATGCATTTGCAAAAGGAACGGACTTGCTCCTGAACACGTTGTCGAACCCATACCCGGCTTGAATCGCCTGGTGATAATGACTCCCTAAAAGCTGGCCGTGGTCGCTAAAATAGATGACGATGGTATTTTCATCTAAACCCATGGTGTCGAGACCTTCGAGGACGGTTCCGATTTCGCTGTCCAAGAAACTCACTTGCGCATAGTACGACTGCAGGGTTTTTCGAAACTCCTCTTCCCGGGCCTCGCTGATGTTGCCATTCAGATCTGGCGCTCTACCGTACAAATCGAAATCTTCCGGCGGAAACATGTCCAGGAATTCCTGAGGCGCTTCTTCCGGTTGATGAGGCATCGCGTACGAGAGAAAATACATCCACGGCTCTTCGTCATCTACATGACGTTCCGCGAAATCAAGAAATACATCGGAGTAATACGAAGGCGTCCAATCATACCCATTGATGTACACCAGTTCGGGCGGCTCCTGAGTCTCGTCGAAAGTCGCCGGCGTATTGTGATCGATTAACCGATCGTAGGCGTCCCATTCCTGAAATCCGCGACGCAATCCCGGCATCACCCACGACTCCTCCTTCGTAGAATCTTTTGGACTCGCATTCAGGTGCCATTTACCTGCAAAGCCTGTCGTGTATCCGGCATCGGCAAACACTTCGGCCAAATACGTGGTATTCGTGCCCATGACTCCAAAGGGTTCAATGTCGTGGGCCGTTTGATACATGCCCGTCATGATGCTTGCTCGCGTGGGGATACATATGGGACTCTGGCTCGCGAAATGAGTAAAACGCACACCGTCCGCTGCAAGCTGGTCTAAATTCGGCGTGACGACCAAGGGATCACCCGCGACCCCCATCACGTCGGCTCGATGGTCGTCGGCCATCAGAAACAGAACATTCGGCCTTTGCCCACGTTGTAACTCAGCGGATGTAGAAGAGGAGAAAAAACTAAATAAGGAAATAAACGCTGCAACAAGCAAAAAATAGTTTCGAGTCATCAAACGGTATTGCGATTGTCTATTGGAATTCAAAATCAATGCGCCCACTCTGGATCTAATTCTCAGGTGATTTGATTCTCAAGGATCCCACACCAAATGTCAACCATTTGGAGTTCAACTATCTAATGTGATTCGATTACCACTGGTCGAAGAATCGTACATCGCTTGAACTACCTGCATATATTTCAACCCGTCGTGGAAGCTGGGATAATAAGATGTTTTCTCGCGAATCGCACGAATAAACTCCGCTTCAACCGTCCACGGACTGATGTTGTAGGCTTCCTCCGGTCGAATTTCTATGGGCGTCAATACGCCTTTCGCACCCACCTCAAACAACGTGTTCTTAAAGACATCGTAGTGAAGTGTCATTTTGCTTCCATAAATCTCGATGCGTTCCGCTCCGTTGTGCACTGCACTACTCACCGTGTATTCAATGGGTGTGTCGTTTTCCATCGTCGTGTGTGCCAGGATCTGATCCGGTACTTCAATCGTTAACGTTTCTCCAGATTCTTCGGGCCGGGTATGGGTAAAAATGTTCATTTGAGCGGAGACTTCTTTGGTCCAACCAAACCAGCGATGCATCACCTCGATATACATCCCCAGCGTGTGCATGTTCAAGCCTGAGAGGCGATGGTCTTTACGCCAATTTACTTTCGCGTCGGCATCCGCAAACATATCCACGAAACTTTGTACGCGAACGAGGCGCATTTGACCGAGCGTTCCTTCTTTTTGAAGACGAACGACCGCCTTATCCACGCTCATCCCGAATGGGACCGGACAAAGCATTGCCACTTTTCCAGCCGCTTCGCTCTTCGTGTACATCGCCTGGGCTTCTTCGTAATTCATCGCCATTCGTGCCTGGCAAAAAACGTGCTTGCCCGTGTCCAACGCCGCGATGGAAAGCTCTTTGTGCATGTAGGGCCACGTCCCGATAAAAACGGCATCCAAATCGTCGCGCGCGATCAAGGATTGCCACGAATCTTCCACATCCGGAATATTGTATTCTTTCGCTGCTGCTTCGCTGGATTCCCGGCTTCGATTGCAAACAGCCACAACCTCAACGTCGTCGACGCCGAAGATTCCAGGCATATGTCGCTGGCGAAAAATCCCGCCCAGCCCGATGATGCCTATGCGCAACGTACTCATTCGACTAATTCCGCTTCAGAATTTTCTTGACCGAGGGAGCGGAAATCCGTTCCGCGACGGGCATGTTGCCCACCAGCGGTTTCGCATATTGAATAAAGGCGGTCGTCACATCATTACCGTCTTTGTTAATGAATTTTGAAGGCATGTGATTGGTCTCACGTGCGACGTTCTTAAGCGCGGTGAGAATGTATTCGATCGCATAGTCCCCAACGCGCTTCAATGCCGTCGACCCGCTTTGATTTCCACCAACAACAAATTGTACGGCCTTCACGCCCGCTTCCCGAGCTTCACGCTGGTCGACTTCGCTGACGCATCCCAAGAAGCTTCGTTGGATATAACCTAAAGTATCCGCACGAACCCGGCCGATATCGGTACTCGCTTTGACCCAACCGGACAATAGATCGCCGAGGGCGCCCGTTCCGGATAATTGGACATTTCCATGGGCATCTTTTTCGCCTTTGCTGAATTGCTCGGCGATCGCTTTTCCTTTGGAATCCACAATACCTTCCGAAACTGCGATTACGCAGCGCCCGAATTTTTTGTAGACCTTTTTCACGTCCGCGATGAATTGTTTTTTGCTGAATTTGGCTTCGGGCAGATAAATCAAGTGGGGTCCATCGTCCGGATAGCGCCGGGCAAGTGCAGCGGCGCCCGTAAGGAATCCTGCGTGACGCCCCATGACGACCCCGATGTAGACTCCTGGTAAGGCGCGATTGTCGAGATTGACTCCGGCAAAAGCCTGAGCCACATAACGGGCCGCCGAACCGAATCCCGGACAATGGTCCGTCACCCGCAGATCGTTATCGATTGTCTTGGGTACGTGCCCCACGTATAGATTGTATCCATTTCGAGCGGCTTCTTCGTTCACGATCCGGCACGTATCCGCGCTGTCGTTTCCGCCGATATAAAAGAACCAACGAACTCCATGCGCCTGACAGGTTTCGAAAATCTTTCGGCATACTTCGGGGTTCGGCTTCATGCGGGTGGAACAAAGTCCAGACGAAGGAGTCGCCGCGACTGCTTCAAGATTCGCGTCGGTCGTTTCGGTCAAATCGATGAGGTTCTCTTCAATGATTCCTTGGATTCCGTGAACGGCTCCATACACTTTGGAGACTTGTCCATATTTGCGCGCTTCCTGAACGACACCCACGAAACTCTGATTGATGACAGCAGTCGGTCCTCCGCCCTGTGCCACCAACACTTTTCCCGTAATCTCCGACATTATCAATCTTCCCTTCGTTATAACGTTTCAATCACAATGTTGTGATTCGTGTAAATGCAAATCTCCGCCGCAATCTCCAACGATTGCTTTACGATATCTTCCGGGTCTAAATCCGAGTGCTTGACCAACGCTCGAGCCGCCGACAACGCATACGATCCGCCGGACCCAATGGCCAAAAGACCGTCATCCGGTTCTATAATCTCACCAGTACCGGCAACCAGTAATGACGTTTCCGCGTCGGCCACCGCCAGATGGGCTTCCAATTGACGCAAATACTTGTCTGTCCGCCAATCTTTTCCCAGTTCGACCGCCGCCCGCATCAAATTGAAATTGTATTCGCCGAGCTTGGCTTCGAACCGCTCGAAAAGGGTAAATGCATCCGATACCGAACCGGCAAACCCGGCCAATACCTTCCCATCCCCTAAACGACGCACCTTCTTCGCCGTATTTTTCATCACCATAGGCCCCAACGTCACTTGGCCATCGCCGCCCATGGCAACTTTTCCATCTTTACGCACCGTAATCACGGTCGTGGCATGAAACTGTTCCATAAAATGTACTCCTAGAAGAGGACATGATACCGATTAACGCACGAGAATTGGAAGGAAAAGGGAATCGATGTACTTACTGGACGATTTGACCGGTGCCGTTGCACAAGGCGCAGATCTGCGTTTTGGTCGAGAGTCGAACGATCGATCCATGACCGTGGCACGTCGAACATTTCGCTTGTGCGCCACTGGAAGGAATACTCATCTGGACCCCTTCACCATTGCAATCCCCGCAGGTCTCGGAATCGTTGATGGGTATTTCCAGGCGCCCCTTCCCGCTGCATGCGGTACACGGCCCGATTTTTTCATTGAACGACAATTTAGATTCCCCACATGGCTACTCAACCTTGGGTGATTGAATCGGGTACTTTAGCGTACTAGGACAAGCGCAGTCAATCGTCCGCGTTGAAAATTTAATTGAATCTAAACCGCAGCTATCAGTTCTGCAATGGCCAAAAATAATGCCAATAATAAAAATAGGAAGAAGGCGATCTTCGTCCAAATCATCCTTCCCTGATCCGGAATCGGCTCAGTATATTCGATTTCCAATATGGCAGCGGCTTCTTCTAAATCTTCCGCTCTCACGAACAACCGATCGCCGCCCGTAGCCCCTGAATAAACTGGATTCACCGATGACATGATATCTTCTTGGATCGTGGAGTCAATACCATGGGATTCCAGCGCCAACCGATCGAGATGCACATCGCGCGCGTAGTAATACTTCTTCAGCATCACCCAATCTGTATCATTCATCAGTATTCACAAAGAGTAAACATCCCAAGCGGAAATTTTGCTCAAGTGGCTGTGCGAAGTGATCAACGCTTCTGTAGCTAGGGCATTCGTCATAACAATTCACCGCGCCAAACTTCCGGAATGTCGGGATAAATTTCCACGGAGGCTATTGAACCGGATTGATAACGCTCTTTGCAAGTGGGGCATCTTCTTTACGAACCACCACTTGGATCTCCGTGACATCGTTTCTGGTTCTGGAAACCACCGGCCGATTTCTCAGATATGAAACGATCCCATTCGATTCCAAACTGACGCGCGCGAAATCCGCATCCAGAATTTGAGAAAAACTGCCAATCACGACTTGCATACTAAATCTCCTTCGTCTCTTTCGCTTTAGGCTTTATGATGCCAGCTACGATTGCGGCTGAGATAGCGACCCAAGTCGCGGTGATCACACCGTACGTCGAGGGTGTTGCCGGTATCGCTGAAGAAAATGTAATGCCGGCGAGCGTACCGATCAGGCCCAATGACAATCCGGTAATGCTCAAATAAACGCTAGATTTGTTGTCTTTCATTCTGATTTCCCTTCTTCGGTTAATCCTCAAACATCGTATACCTTAAGTACAATCGATCAGGGAATGTTATTCACTGAGAATTGCCGAAATCTTTTCGAAAACTGCCTCCCCCAACGTTCTATGTTGGCCCACGTCCGGGTGAATACCATCAACCTCGCTCGATTCGGTTACATCACCGGCTGCCAAAAAAAAGACCCCTTCGTCTTCCGAAACCTGTCTGTATGCTTCACCCAATCCAACGCTCTTCGTCTCACCGCCTTCGAATTTCGGAGCGATGGAACCTTTTGGCGTTCGGATTGGTGGCGGTGCGACGATCAGAATTGTCGGCGCGAACATCCCGGGTTCAACCGGAGCGTTTCGGATTTTCTGGATTAGCCGCCGAATGCCCTGCGCCGAACTCCATGCACTATTTTCGTGCATCACTTGAAAATCATTCGTTCCCAACATGACGACAACCATCTCCAAAGGCGAATTATATTCGACAACCTGCGCTAATCCTTCCAAGCCATTTCGCCCAGCCTTAAATGGATCTTCCCAGACCGTCCGCCTCCCATTCAGGCAATTCTCGATTACTCGGAACATCGCGCCCTCAGTGTTAAGCTTCGCTTCCAGTACTCCGGGCCACCTTTCGTGGAAATCAAGACGTTTACGTGTATCGGGAATGATGCCCCACGTCAACGAATCGCCGTATATCAGTATTTGTTTCATCCTTTACCTCCCTTACATTAGGGCAAGACATGCAGACTTTCTCAAAAGGCTCGATATGGCGTCTTGACACGCCCACGGAATGTGCTTATTGTAGGAAGCCAATCGCCCGCGATTATGACGATTGATTAAAATGAGAATTCCTGGGTGGAGTGTGTCGGGAATAGTTCGTAACCATGAAATAGGACCACCGTATGTCGAATGATTCCGAATCGTCACCCGAAGAAGCCTCCAAACCCGATATTAATGTTGAAGACAATCCCGCCGTCGGTGGCGCCTATTCCTATTACGTACTCAGTGTTCTGATTATCGTTTATGTATTTAATTTCATCGACCGATCAATTCTTTCCATCCTCGCTGAGCCCATCAAAGCCGACTTGGGCATCTCAGATGCACAGATCGGATTCTTATACGGTACGGTCTTCGCCGTGTTCTACGCCTTGTTCGGAATTCCGCTCGGTCGGCTCGCCGATGTGTGGAACCGAAAAAGCCTGATCTCGATAGGTCTTTTCTTCTGGAGCGCCATGACGGCCCTCTCCGGAACGGCAAGAAGCTTCGTATCGTTGTCCGTGTACCGTATTGGCGTCGGCGTTGGCGAAGCGAGTGCCAGCCCCTCCGCCTTTTCCATGTTGGGCGACTACTTCCCTCCCCGACTTCGCGCAACCGCCCTCGCCATTTACTCCAGCGGCGTTTATATCGGTTCGGGAATCGGTATGTTTCTCGGCGGTTGGATTGTTAAGTCATGGGATGAGGCGTATCCTGCGGGCGATGCACCGTTCGACTTATCCGGTTGGCACGTAGCGTTTTTCGTGGTTGGCCTTCCCGGTTTAGTGATGGCGCTATGGGTATGGACGTTACGGGAGCCGATCCGCGGAATGAGCGAAGGGATCACCGAAACCAAAAAACATCCCCACCCTTTCCTGGCGTTTTTTGAAGAAGTTTTAGCCGTGCTACCACCGTTCACCTTCTACAGCCTGATACGCTCGAAGGCTTCTACCAAAATATTAACAACGAACATTGTAGCGGCCGTGCTGCTGGCCCTCACCGGCGTGGGGCTCGCGATATGGCTCGACGAGAAAGCACAATGGATTGCGTTGGGCGTGGGCATCTATGCCTCTATTTCGTGGATGCAAAGTCTATCCCTGCGGGACCCCATTGCGTTCAAAATGATTTTTCGCAGTCGCGCACTTGTTTGCGGGGTAATCGGATTCGCATTCATTACCTTCGTCACTTATGGCGTCGGATTCTGGCTAGCACCTTTCTACATGCGTGGACATGAACAGGACATCGCCCTTGTTGGCCGGAATTTCGGATTGGCCAATGCCGTGGGAGGATTTGCCGGTGTGACCTTCGGGGGAATCTTCTCCGATTGGCTTCGAACGAAGACCCCGCGGGCACGTCCCTATGTAGGCTTCATCGCGGTAGCCACAACGGCGCCCCTCGCTTTGTGGGCCATTTATACACCCAATCCTTCTACCGGATATATCATCGCGTATCTATATAATTTCACGTCATCCATGTGGTTGGGTTCTGGCGTAGCATTGGCCAATGAGCTCGTGCTCCCTCGCATGCGAGCCACTGCATCAGCCTTCTACCTCCTCATGCTCACATTCGTCGGTCTTGCCATGGGGCCGTACACCATCGGGAAAGTCAGCGACGCCCTTCAAGCGAGCGGATTGAAAGAAGGCCCGGCCCTTCAGGACGCTATGGCTCTAAGCATATTGACGTTTGGAGTCTCGTGTTTCTTTTTCGTCATCGCGGCGAAAAATGTCGAGCGCGAGGAATCGACTCGTTTAGAACGAGCGCGGGAAGCCGGCGAACCTGGGATTTAGCTCAATCGCAACACTAAATAAAAGATCCAAGGCAACGCCCAAGTTAGGACGATGCCCGTCCAGCAAATACACCGCGTGCGCCAGGACAATTTTAGTTTAAGTGACGCCAACAACGTCAGAAGGCTATACCAGCCGTAAAGGGCTACCCCAATCGTTACGCCCTTCACAACGAAATCCGGCCTCCCGAATCCGTGAGGTATAGCGGCCACTACCCCTCCTGCGCTCGCGGGAGCGTACAAAAGCCAATAGAGTGGAGTGGATGTGACCGCGTGGACATAAAAAATCGACACGACGGCAATGAAGCCGGCGGCACACAACAAGGCCGAATGGATCATCGCCTGAACGTGTTTGTCATCCACGTCTACCTCTTTGGAACCGATTCGAAGATACATAGTTTCTCTTACTTGGACTGACTACAACTGATGAACTGTTTCGTAATGTTCGACAGTCGGAAAGGGTCGATAATAATGGTGCAGAAGATTCTTCCACTCCTTGTATTCCGAAGACATCCGAAATCCTTCCGTGTGGTCTTCTAACGTCGCCCAACGTACGAGGAGTATATAGCGATTACGCTTTTCCAAACATCGTTGCAATTCATGGGACAAATAACCATGCATCCCCATGATAATCCGTTGCGCCTTTCCGAAATCCGATTCGAACTCCGTTTCCTTTCCCGGAATTACGTCCAGTATCGCCACTTCTAAAATCATGGTTTATCCTTATCGGGGTAACTTACGATACTTATTTTGGAGCCAACGTTCCATTGATCGAGGCAATCTCTCTCAAACCGGCCAAAAACTTCTCTGTCATTGGAAAACCGTCGCCCACATCCATGCGACGATAGCTTCCGTCCGCGAACAAGACATTGGCGTTCGGATGGCAGCGATTAGGCCATTCGACCAGGATTGGAATCCGTTCGGCATCAGCGTAATACGCGTTTGGTTCATCGGGCGAGATTCGGGTCCTTTGGAGCACGACCTCCTTTCCATCAACGACGACGGTCAAATCATTTTCACGTTGGTTCATGTCGAGCGACTTATAGGCCTCGATAAATGCGAGACCTTCTTTTTCCGTTCGCAACTCCCAGGGCAAGAAACAAAACGAATCATCGTTCAGTGCGCCCGGCCCCATATCTTCGTCGATCCGGTCGTTTTTCCCCGGAGGGCGTCGAGCATGACTATATTCGCATTGTGCGTAACAAGTGTTCCACATATAGTCTGGATAAAAACCGTCGGGGTCCGTCATCAAATTTCCTGTTGTAGAACTAATCAATGGCAGGTATCCGTCGTGGGCCAACGAATAGTCGTTCAATGCGAATTCAAACATTTTGATGTCGTTCGCGCAACTGGCAACACGAACCATATCCCGTGCCGTGATTAGACTGAGATAACCCGCGCCACATCCCGCGAAAAAAATTGCCAATGCGACCGCAAGCCACGAATACTTTTTCTTTTTCGATACCATTCAGTTCTCAAAAAGACTTTTCTGATCTGTAGTTCAACTCTTCTCGACCTTCACCCACGCATTGTAATCAGGTACCCCAGCAGCCGGTGCACGACACGACCGATCAATCAACACATTGCCTTCGGGCCAATGCACTTGAAGGCTTCCTTTATGGACCGGCGCAATGCATACCCTGCCACTCATTTCGCCCAAATCATTTAAGAGGCGAACCGGCTCATCGTGTTGAAGCCCAAGGATCGCCGCGTCATCCTCATTCATTAGCACGGCGTCTCGCACCGCCCCCGTAATGGAGTCTTTCGACTCCTGGACAATACTGTTGAATTGTTTCCCACGCCGCGTCGTCAACCGGAACGCCCCGTCAGGGATTTCTGACATGGTGGGAATCAATGGAGCGAAATGGCCCTTTCCGTCCTGTGTACCGAATTCATAATCTGCGCAAAGGTGTTCACCGCCGTATTGAAATTGGTCACCTTGATTTCTTAGATTCTGAACGCCATCGTACATGGGAATCACGTCCGCGATTTCTTCGCGGGCGGCACCCATCGACTTGAACGTCAAGTCCAATTCCGGCTTCACCCGTTGCGCCAGTTCCAGAAATACGTCACCTTCCGGTCGCGCTTCCTTAATGCGTGGTCCTTCTATTTCCGG
>Ga0315336_1001406_pt1 | contig 47226 bp, 43 predicted proteins | sample ASW5metaG_FD_204512 | JGI IMG/M metagenome (GOLD analysis project Ga0315336, IMG submission 204512) | Ammonia-oxidizing marine archaeal communities from Monterey Bay, California, United States - ASW #5 | ecosystem: Environmental > Aquatic > Marine > Intertidal zone | place: USA: California... | reverse complement strand
CCCTGTTTGTTGTCGGTGGACTGCACCGCGATGTGGGAAGGATCCGGAAGGTAGAACTCGCGATCGAGGATGGAGTAGCGAGCGCTGTACTCGTTGACGTTGGCGGTCCGATGCCGAATCCACTGGCGCGCCACGAAGATCGGGAGCTTGACGTGCAGCTTGAGCTCACACATCTCGTAGGGCGTCGTGTGTCGGTGCCGCATCAGGTAGCGGATCAGCCCGCGATCGTTGTTGACGGACTTGGTGCCCTTGCCGTAGGAGACGCGCGCAGCCTGCACGATGGCGCCGTCGTCGCCCATGTAGTCGATGACTCGAACAAAGCCGTGATCGAGCAGTGGGTGGATCCGAAAGAGCCGATCCTCCATCGCCGGCACGGTCGGGCGACGCGTGGGCGTGGGCGGGTTGTCGAGGAGAGCCTGAAGCTCTGGGTTGGCGCCGCGATCGCTCATTTTTTACTCCGCCGCAATGGATCTCGGGATTATCTCCCCTCCTCTCCCCCGACCACAGGTTGCCAGCCGACGTCGGCTTTCGCGGCCCGGAAGAACGTGTAGAACACCGTTCGATCCTCCGTCACTCCGAAACGCATCACTCGAAAGTGGAAGAACAGCAGGTCGTCCCCATCCTCGCCGAGGAGCACCGGACGGGAGCTGCCCCGTCCCTCGGTACCGTCGAAATTCACCAACTCGAGACGATATCCCTCATCGGTGTCTTCAGAGCTGACCGCCGGACCGTCGACGGCTTCATCGCTGCGGAAGGCCAGTTCGACCTGAATCGGATCCTGGCCGGCGAGGTCGAAGATCAGCGACTGCCCGCCAAACGTCGTCACCGTACCCGTCGCCAGAACGCGGGCCGCACCCGAGCGAATTGCGACGGCCATTCGTTCCCCCTCCGAACGGCACCGTATCACCTTGACGAAGGCCCGCTCAGACGCCTAAATTAGGAGTGCATTTGTCGCTCTGTTTTATTTGGAGGCCCTACTATGGCCAAACTGACCGATGTGATGGGTCGCCCGCATTCTGGGATGATCCCCTGGGCAGTCGTCGGAATCGTCACCGACAACGTCGATCCCGACGAACTGGGCCGAATTCAGGTCAAGTTCCCCACACTCCACGAAGAGCCGCTTTCCTTCTGGATCCGACAGATCTCGCCCAATGCGGGCAAGGAGCGCGGACTGTACGCGCTGCCGGAGATCGACGATGAAGTGATGGTCCTGTTCATGCAGGGCAGCCACGACGTCGGTGTGATCATCGGCCAATTCTGGAATGGCATCGACATTCCGCCTCAGGAATGCAAGGACACGATGCCGGTTCCGGGCGACACCGCGGCCCAGGAGCGCTCGACGGACGAGTTCACCGACGGAACCAAGAGCCTCGACCTCAACGATCGTCGCTTCTGGAAGTCCCGCTCCGGCCACCTCATCGTGCTCGACGACAGCGCCGGCGCCGAGACCATTCAGATCTGGGACCAGACCCACACACTGTCGATGATCTTCGACAGCGCGGAGTCACGGATCCTGCTGACCAACAGCACCGGAGACATCCACATCCGGACCCAGACCGACCTGTACCTCGAAGCGGGCAACGACATCATCGTCACCGCCGCCAACGACATCAACACGTTGGCCCACAACGACATCATCTTCGAAGCCGACAAGAACTGGGACATGTATGCCGGCATGGACGCGACCGAAGAAGCCGGCATGAACTTCGCCATTGATGCGGGCCTTGCCTTGAGCGGGACAGCCGGGACGAACTGCAGCCTCGAGGGCTCTGTGAACTTCGAAGCCAAGGGCGGAGTGCAGGCCAAGATGGAAGGATCAGCGACCGCCATCGTCAAGGGCGGCGTGGTGATGATCAACTAGTGAGTGCCTCGCAGGCTTAGGGTGCTGCGAAGCTGACGACCTGCCCGCCTTCCTGGACGAAGTCCTTGAGGGCGTCGACCCACTGATCGGCTCGCTCGACGACGATCTCGAACCGGTACAAGCCGTTCTGACCGCTGTTCCTCGGCACATCTCCCTCGATGATCAGCCGCCCAGGGCCGGTGCACCGCACAGATGTGAACCGCCGCCCGCCGTTGGGGGTGAGATCGGCCAGGGTACCCCGCCGCGAAGTCAGCAAGAAACGGTCCTTTGTGAGGACGAGATCTCCACGGGTTCGGTTTCCCCGACGCTCCTTCATACCGGGCATGCCCGTGATGCCCTGAACCATGACACGCATGCTCACACCGCGTTCGATACGGGTAATGTCGTCCTTCGCGATGGTGGAGACGACCCGATAGCGCTGCCAATACCCATGGGCCTGGAGCACAGTGCCGATGAGGGTGAGTGCCACAACCACGATGAGGAATGCCTGACCCATGTCGTCTCCGCCGCTTCAATCCCTAGACAACGAGGTGTTCTAACTGTTCCAGCCGGCTCGCTTCGGATATCTAGGATCCGATTGACAGGAGCCTACATGGCGCGGCCGAGCGAACCTCTTCTCCAGTGGCTTCGGGAGATGTTGGACAAGAAGGGCATGAACACCGCCCACGTCGCCAACGCGGCCGGCATCAAACGGTCGCGGGCACGACGCATTCTCTCGGGCACCGAGCCAATGCTGGTGGACGAGTTGCTGAAGCTCTCTGAGGCGCTGGATCTTTCGCCCGCCGACATGGGCGTGCCCCTCGACGCCCCTGAGCTCCCAGAGCCTGCCGACGACGATCCGGGTCCAGAGGACTACGAACCCCAGGTCAATCAGTGGGTGAATCATCACAGACAGTTGATTCAGATCGCCTTTGCATTGGGCTGCAACTTCGCGTTCTGGGTCCACACAGACGAGCTGGGAGACAGCGGGGTTCCGCGGAGCGTGCTCGACGCCCACGAGGGGCGCGAAATGCTGATTCAACTCGACGCGGCCTACCACAAGTTCAACAAACCCCTCTATGAACGAGACCACATTCTGCTCACCATCGGTTTCGACGACATCTGCGACTGTCGGTTTCCGTGGGACGCCATCAGCCGGATCTTCTTCATGCCGGCGCCACGGACCGACATCGAAGGCGATGACGATGACGATGACAACGAAAGCGTGGAACAAACACCACACTTGCGCTTGGTGACCTGACATGCAGGTGCCCGTGGTGGACTTTCGAGACTTCTACAGCGACGACAGTGCGACCCGCGCAGAATTTGTCCAAGCCCTGGGAAGGGGCCTCGAGGCGACGGGGTTCGTTTGCGTGAGCCACCACGGCATCGACGTGGATCTCCTCCGGCAGTGCTATCGAAACGCCGAGCAGACTTTCGACCTCCCAGCCACTGTGAAACGGGCCTACGAGACCGCCGAAGACGGCCGACAACGCGGATACACATCCATGAGTGTCGAGCACGCCAAGGACTATGCGGTCCCAGATCTCAAGGAGTTCTGGCACGTAGGCCGGATCTTACCGTCCGATCACCCCCTGCACGCCAGCGGAGACGTTCCACGGAATCAATGGCCATCCGAACAGCCGGCTTTTGAACGGTCGTTTTCGGTGCTCTACCGGTGCATGGAGGCGTTCGCCTTCAGCCTGCTCGACGCCGTGGGCGCCTATCTGGACCTCCCGAAAAACTACTTCCGCGACCTCGTTCACGACGGGAACTCGATCATGCGGGTCATCCACTACCCGCCCCTCGGGCCCGATGCGCCACCTCAGGCCGTGCGGGCTGCCGCACACGAAGACATCAACCTCATCACGGTGCTGCCCGTGTCCACGCAGCCCGGACTTGAGCTGCTGAAGCGGAACGGCGAGTGGATGGCCATTTCGCCACCGCCCGACGTGATGGTCTGCGACACGGGCGACATGATGCAGTTGATCACCAGTGGTCGGCTGCCATCCACCACTCACCGCGTCGTGAACCCCGAGGGGGAAAAGGCCAAGGCCTCTCGCTACTCGCTTCCCTTCTTCGTACACCCGCATCCAGACCGCCTGCTCACCCCTCTCGTGGGGACCGCTGACCCGGTCACCGCGCGCGACTTTCTCCACCGACGTCTGGTGGATATCGGCGTGGCCTGAAGCGAACTGAAGCCGCTACGGCGCCGGTTGCTGCGTGCTGGTTAGGGCGTCATCGACGGTGCCCCACATGGTGGAGACGTTGTTTCCAAGTGCGGTGACCGCACCCAAGACCACAATCGCGAACATCGCTGCGATCAGCGCGTACTCGATCGAGGTCGCTCCGTGCTCGTCTCGCAAAAACAACTGAAGCATCGGAATTTCTCCTAGTTTCGCCCAGTACCATAGCAGAAATTTTGTCCGAAGCCACGGAAAAATCTTGTCGCCCGACTACTCGGATCGCGCGGGATCCGGTGTTCTACGCATCTTCCACCAGATCCACAAAAATGTGATCACAGCGGTGCCAGCCACGAACTCTCGTGCGCGCGCCATGATCCAGAAAAAAGTGTCGGCGATTGGATCGCCAAATGCAAATCCCAGCGCAATGACGCCGGGAACCACGATCAAAACACCTATCAGATCCCAGAACGCGAACTCCCGCACAGAGACTCTTGTTGCCCCCGCGACGATGAATATCGGCGCCCTGAACCCGATGAGGAAACGCCCGAGCAAGATCGCGGACGCCCCATGGGACTGCACGAGGTGCTCGGCCCAATCAACCTTCGATTCTCCGACTAAACGGCGCACCCAGCCGGCGTGAAGGATGCGATGTCCCAATACCCAGCCGATTCCATAGGCGAGGAAATCCCTGATCAAGACGCCGACGATGGCGACCAGGAGGGTGGGGGCCCAGGTCCAAGTGCCCTCCGCGATACGCACTCCGGCGTAGATGAGCGGAAAGTCCTCGGGAAGCGGGAATATGAGACCCGAAACCGCACAAAACAGGAGCAGACCCGGGTATCCGGCAATGGTCTCGACGAGATCGCGAAACATGCGGGCACCCTAGCCCCCTGGAGGGCTGGGGTCGATGACAGACCCTTACGCGTTGGCGGTCCTGGGTCGGGTCAAGTCAGGCGGTAATGCGTTCTTCGATATCTCGCAGGAGCTGCGAGGCCGGGCCGGTCCGATTGTTTCGGATGCACTTTTTGTAGGCCTTCCACAGGTCTGCCAAGAAAGCGTCATCAACCAGCCGATGCTCGTCTGTGAGGCTGTCGGTGGTGGGCAGGTCGACGCCGGCAATGCAACGACGAGAGTGCAGATTGCGAACGGCGGCGATGAACAGCTCTCCGCATCCAGGCTCGCCACGGCGACGGAGTTCGACGAAGGTCTGCCAGGCAACGCTCTCAGGCAGGATGTCAGCGTTGGTCGCCGGGTTTACGCGCAAATTTCGTATGAGCTCACGCGAGGTCGCGGTGTTGTCGACCAGTGCCATGACTTCCATGTTTTTCTCTCCTCGGCCAGGTTCAAAACCGTCCACTGCCGGACGAGCGCAGCCCAAAATCGGTCTTTGCAGGTTGGGAAACGCCGGGCGCAGTGTATCACATGAACGACCATTCAACGAACCGGCACCGAGTCAGATCCGGTGAGGAAGCCGTTGCGCCCGAGGCCGCAAGGTGTGAGGGTGTGCCGCCCAGGTTGGCGCAGGAGTGGTGCAAATGTGGTGGTGCCTCGCCCTGGCGATGTCCGCGAAAGCCGGAATTCTCCCGTTCGAGGTGTCGTCCAAGACCCTCGACAACGGCCTGACGGTCCACGTGATCCCCATGGATTCGCCCGACGTCGTTGCCTATTACACCTGGATGAAGGTGGGCTCCCGCGACGAAGTCGACGAGGGTCGAACCGGTTTTGCACACTTCTTCGAGCACTTGATGTTCAAGGGCACCAAGGAGATGGGTCCCGCGGAACGCGAACGGGCGATCCTTCGGCTCGGCATGGAAGAGAACGCCTACACCAATGACAACGAGACCGTCTACAACGGCGTTCTACCAGCGGATGGCCTCGAACGATATATCGCTCTGCAAGCCGACCAATTTCAGAATTTGCACCTGACCGAGGACATGGTTCAGCGCGAGTCCGGAGCCGTATACGGAGAGTTCCGCAAGAGCCAGGCTGACCCCTTCGGGAGTCTGTACGACAAGATCGTGGCCGCCGCCTTCACCGAGCACACCTACGGCCACTCCACGCTTGGGTACGAGGCCGACATCGCGCAGATGCCGACAGCCCACGAGTACGCCCTGCAGTTTTTCGATCGGTACTACCGACCGGAGTTCGCGACGATCCTGGTGGTTGGAGACGCCGATCCGGACAAGACCTTTGCCTTGATCGACAAGGCCTATGGCGACTGGGAGCCCGCCGCCGAGGCGCCCCCGGAGATCCCCGTCGAGCCTGAACAAACCGAGATGCGGCGGGTCGATGCGACCTGGGATTCGCCCACTGCCGCGCGCCTGGTGATGGCCTGGAAGATCCCGGGTCACAGCAATGACGACCCCGAGGTGGCCCACCTCGAGCTGGTGTCGAACCTCCTCATGGCCACTGTCGGGCGATTGCAGTCGCGGCTCGTTCGCGAGGAGGCCATCGCCTTCCGAACGTTTGGCTGGCGCGGAGACGGCGTGGACCCCGACCTGTTCCAGGTCTGGGTGACGCTCAAGGACCCGTCGAGCATCGATGAGGCCGAGAGCATCATCCGCGAAGAGGTTGCGGCGATCGTTGCCGGTGTGGATCAGGACGTCCTCGACAACACGCGGAGCTACGAGCGATACCGGTTCCTCACCGGACTCGAAGATCCCGGCACGGTCGCGCGGACGCTGGGCATGGTGCTACGCAGGGACCCAAGCGTCGACGCGATAGACAGGTTCTACGCTCACTTCGATGCCGCAACACCAGAACAGGTCGGCGCCGCAGCCGCCAAGTTCCTGGTCGACGAGAAACTGACGATCGCCACCCTGGTCCACACGCCCGAGACGGAGGCCGAGTGATGCGTATCGCCGCCCTGTCCTGCCTCGCGCTCGCCGCCTGCGCCCCCAAATATCCCGCGGGCCCGATTCCCAATGAGCTCGCCAAAGAGCCAGTGCGAACCGTCGAGCTTCCTGGACCAGAGAGTCCAAACGTCTATTTCCAGGCACTCGTGGCGGCCGGTTCCGCCCGAGATCCAATTGGGTCAGAGGGCGTCGCCCATCTCACAGCGCGGGGTCTCGCCGAGGCGGGCGCCGGCGAGAGAACCAGCCAGGAAGTCCGAGACGCGCTGTATCCGACCGGGAACGCGCTCGAAGTCAACGCCGACCGCGAGTGGATCACCATCAAGCTGCGTTGCCACAGGGATCATCAGGAGATCTGCGCCGAGATCTTCGGCGACGTGCTCACAGCGCCTCGTTTTGACCCAACGGACCTGATCCGCATGCGAGAAGAGGCGGTCTACGACGTGTCCGACGGCCTGCTCTCCGACGAGGAGGCCCTCGGCCAGGAGGTCATGGACGCCGTGATCTTCGAGGGTCATCCCTACGGCCACCCGGTCAAGGGTCGCGCCGGTGTACTCCCCAGCATCGACGAAGACGACGTCCGCAGCTTCTACAAGGCGCAATACGTACGGCAGTCGGTCTGGCTCGGGCTCGCTGGCAGCTTCAGTGAACAGACCCGCACCGCCCTCGCCGAGCGCCTGAACAGCCTGCCAGGGGAGCGAGCGCCCGAGCTCGTGCTTCAGAAGCCGGTCAAGGTCGAGGGCCGTTCGCTCCAGATCGTGTCGACCAACACCGAAGTCACGGGCATCCACTTCGCCCACCCCCTGCAAGTCGATCGTGCCGACCCCGATTGGCCCGCCCTGGCGGTGGCCATGACGGCCATGGGTGCCCACCGACAGAGCTTTGGCCGTCTGTTCCAGGTCCTCCGTGAGAAGCGCGGGCTGAACTACGGGGACTACGCCTACGTCGAGCCCTACATCCAACGCGGCTGGAGCTCCCTCCCCGAACAGGGCGTTCTCCGCCAGCAGCCTTACTTCTACGTCTGGATCCGCCCGACATCCCTGGAGAACGGACCCTTCGCGATGAAACTCGCCGTCGCGGAGGTCGAACGCCTGGTCTCGGACGGGTTGGAAGAGCAGGAATTCGACGACGTACGGGAGTATCTGCGCGGCTACATGCCACTCCTGGCCCAGGATCCGGGTCGACGCCTGGCCTACGCCATGGACGCCGCCGCGACCGCCACGCCCAACCCCATCGAGGCCATCCCGAAGGCGTTGGAGACGTTGACCCGAGAGGAGATCAACGCCGCGTTGCAGAAGCATATCCGGCCCGCTGACTTGCGAATCATCGCGGTCTCCGGCGGGGCCGAGGACCTCAAGAAGCGCCTGCTCGAAGAAACGGCCACCCCCATCGTCTACAAGGACGTAGAGCCGGAGGAGGAGCAGGCGAATCGCGACGCCGAAGCAGCTGAATGGCCGCTTGGGTTGACCGAGGAGACCGTGTGGATCGCCCCGGCGAAGGGCATATTCCAATGAGACTCATCTTCCTCAGCTTTTTGGTCACCGGATGTGCGGAGGTCGACCAGTTCCTGCCAAAGGTCAAGTTCAACAAGCTCGATGTCCGCGCCATCAGCTTCGAGCAGATCGAGACCGACTTCGTGTTCGACGTCTCCAATCCGAATCCGATCGAGATCGAGCTGGCCAGCTTCAGCTACGCCCTCGACCTCGAGGCCGTCCAGCTCTTCAGCGGAGACAACAACGAGGGTTTCGCCCTCGCAAATCGTGGCGACACCGAACTGTTGCTGCCGGTCGACATCGTCTTCGCCGACGCCTGGGACACGGTCAGTGCCACCCGCGGCGAGGACAACGTCGACTTCGGTCTCAACGGGCACTTCGGATTCAACACACCGCTGGGTGAGATGAAGCTCCCCTACGACGAAGGCGGGCAGTTCCCAGCGCTGCGAACCCCGACATTCAGCTTCGAGAGCCTGCGTCTGACGAACCTCACCATCTGGGACGCCGACCTGGTGATCGATCTGGGCGTCGTCAACGAGCACGAGTCGACCTTGTTCTTCGACAACTTCGACTACGGCCTCGATCTCGGCGGCAAGAGCGTCGCGACAGGCCTGGTCCAGACCTTCGACGTGGCAGGCGACACCAAGGGAACCGTTTCCCTGCCCATCAACGTCGACCTGCTGACCGCCGGGGTCACCCTGGTGGACGCCATCATCGGTCGCGGCAATCTGGACGTTGGATTGTCAGCGGGCGTCGACGTCGACACGCCCTTCGGCATCATTCCCCTGTCCATCGACGAGACCGGGAAGATCGACATCACCGAATAGATCAGACGATGGTGAAGCCGTCGAGAAGCATGCCGGGCGCATCTACGTGACCGACGCGGTCGGTGTCCGATGCCACGTCTACGACGCGGTTGAGGACATCGAGCATGTTGCCCTTCAAGGTGACGTTTCGCATGGCGCCCACCTGGACATTGCTCTTCATCACCACGCCGTGAACCTGCACTTCGAATTCGCCAGTCAGCATATTCAGACCCGACATGTCCGGGAAGTCGTGCACGGCCAGGGAGTAGCCTCCCCGGTCGGTGAGGATGGCGTTCAGGGATCGAGTGCCGCTGCGGAGCATCAGATTGGTCGCGACCAGTTCGTCGTCGACGACGTGACCCGAAGGTCCCGTTTCGAGGCGTCTGGCCGTCTCCGGGTCGAGGAAACGGCCGTCCACACGGCCTTCTCGGAGCAGTGTCAACGGCACTGGCATGGTGCCCCGGTCGTCGAAGGAGCGGGTGCGGAAGGCCCCGTGCGCCGTGCCGTCATCGACCATGTGGATGCGGGTGTCGATAATCGGCTCGCCATCGTCCCGCGGCTGCAGAAAGAACGTGCCATTGAGGAAGGACTGCGCCTCGAAGGCCTCGCCGAGCCACGCAAACAGCCGGGCGGTGACATGGGGCCGCAGGACCACTCGGATCTCGCCGTCGAGCGTCTCGCCCGTCTCGAGAAGGGCCGCGGCGCGACGCGCCAGGTTGGTCCCGAACGGAAGTGAGCCGGTAGATGCGAACGTGCGGGACCGGATCGTGCTCTCGAGATGGAGTGTTCCGCCTTCGTAGGCCGCCGAGACCGCGCCGCTCGCCGTGAATGTGGTGCCGGCCTCTTCGAGGCGGACACCCTTGCTATTCGCGAAGGAACGCAACTCGCGCCCGTCTCGATAGATGAACTTCTCCGGGACGATTCGCTTGTCGACGGAGCGAACCGAGCGCTCGGCAGCGGCAACCACGTCGATCTTGTCGGGGACCGGCGTGCTCTGGTATCTCCGATCGTCTATTCCCAGTCCACTGGCCACGGACTTCAGGCGTGCAACGGGTCCTTCGAGCGCGCTTGGCTTGGACTTGGCCGCGGCCTTCATGGCGAGTTCGACGAGGCGCGGACCATCGGCGAGAACGCCGCTGACCCGACCGGCGCGGCCGCCATCGAGCCAACATCGCACGCTGACCGACTCGGAAGCGAGCTCCCGTTGACTGACAACGCGCCCCCGTTGGATTCCGATCTCGAGGCCCTCGGACAGGGTTGACAGGATCTCTGCACCCCTCGCTCCGGCCTTTCTGGCGTGTTCAACCAGGCTCGTGACCCGCTGTTGTCTGCTATCCATGGCCATCCCCGACGCAGTGGACCACTCCCGTAGCCTCAGCGATCGCCCCGATCAATGCACGATCAGCTTGGGCACTGTTTCAGATTGGCACGGTCTATGTGCTACTGAATGCCGTCGGAGTGCCTCATCCAAAACCCCAGTGCCATGGTCGTCTCCCTGCTTGCGTTCGGTTGTACGAGTCTTCCGCACGACGCCGACGCCGCGCCTCGAATCGTAGCGGTCGGCGATATGCACGCCGATCTCGACAACGCCATGGCGACGCTGAAACTGGCCGGACTCATCGACGACAAAGGTGCCTGGACGGGTGGAAAGGCGATTTTGGTACAGACGGGAGACACGACCGATCGGGGCCCAGACAGCGCAGTCATCATGGACATGATGCGACGATTGACCGGGGAGGCGAGCGCCGCGGGTGGACGGGTGGTGCCCTTGCTCGGAAACCACGAAGTCATGAATATGCACGGCGACTGGCGCTACGTGGACCCGGCAGACGTGGCCCATTTCGGCGGAGAGGAGGAGCGGCGCGCCGCCTTCGCACCGGACGGTACTTACGGATCGTGGTTGCGAACCCTGGACATCACGCAGCAGGTCAACGGCAACGTATTCGCCCACGGCGGCGTAACGGCAGCTTTCGCAGCCCAGGGCGTCGATGGCATCAACAAGAGTGCAAAGTCGTCCTGGGACAACCCAAAGGCCGAGGTGTTCGGGTCCGATGGCCCACTATGGTATCGAGGCTACGTCCAGGATGATGAGAAGGTAGCCTGCCCTGCCCTCTCCGAGACCTTGACCACCCTGAATGCAAAGCGAATGGTCGTGGGCCACACCACGCGACGGGACGGAAAGATCCAGACGCGGTGTGGTGGCGCCCTCATCGTCATCGACATCGGCATCGCCGATCATTACGGCGGAAACCTAGGAGCACTAGAGATTTCTGACGATGACGCTCGGGCGCTGTATCCTACCGGGACCGTAGACCTCGAGGATCCGAGCTGATGCGTGGGCTTGGCCTGGCATTCATTCTTGCAATTTGCGCTGTACCTGCGGCTCATGCGGCGAGCGTCGCGGTAATTGCAACAGGTGAAAGTGCCGGAGGAATCCCAGATGCGGCGGTTCAGTCCATCGCATGGCACGCCCTGAATGAGAAGTACGGACACGACGCGTTGTTGCTGCTCGAGTCCGACGACGTCGTCAAACGCATGACTGCGGACAAGCTCACGTCTCTGTATCGCTTCAACGTCACCTGGGAGGCGGAGGCGGTCTATGTGGACGGCGGCATCCTCACCGACCAGGCTCCGCACATCTTCGCGTCAGAGCACGCATTGATCGACGGCGCGCTCAAGGACGTGCGCACCTGGGAGATCACGGGGGCACCGGCCCTGTATCGGGTGACCCCGGAGGCGGGAGGCGGCTACGTCGCCCTTCCCGAAGTCGCGGTGCAAGACGCAATGGATGTAGCCATTCGCAACGTCGCACCTCCCACCTGGCACAACGGCCGACCGGAACGCGTCTACGTTCCAGTGATCCTGGCCGCAGACGATGAATACCGCGCGTTCTACCCGAACTGGAAGGCCGAGGCGCGGACCCGTGTGGAGCGGGCCAGCATGCTGCTCGGTCAAGCGGGAATCGAGCTCCGAATCGTCGGACACCAGACCTGGAACTCCTCTCCCAAGGCCGACAATCTGTCGAAGATCCTCGAGGAGATGAGAGACACGCCGATGGTCGTGCCCGATGCAATCCGCATCGGTTTCACACAACAAACCGGCCTCGAAACCCACGTCGCCGCCTCTGTAGAAGATGTCGGCAGGGCCTACAACCCGGGCCACGATCTGGTCATCGCCGATCAGGCCCTGACTCCCGGCCACGATGTTGGCTGGGACATCGCCGAAGAGGGCATGGCAATCGCCCACGAGCTCTTGCACGTGCTCGGCGCGCCCCACCTCGACCAGCCGCACTTCCTCATGTCCGGGGTCAAGAACTCCACCGTGCACGTCATCGCCCCCAGCACGCAGCAGATCGCTCGATCGGCCGTGCAGGCCAGGTTCCAGATGTGGGACTCCATGACCGCTCTCGAGGCGCTGAGCTACACCGCCGACATCCACATCGCCGACGAGGCGCTGCAGGTCGACTACATCCTCGAGAACCTGGCTTCCGGTCCCGGGGTTCCCCTGCCCGGTCAGGTTCAGCCCCAGCGCGTCACCGCCCTGACCAACGCCGCAATCGGTCACTACTACCTCGATATCGCCCAAGGAGAGCCCGAAAACGCCGACCTCCGCGATGCGGTCATCGCCCATGGACGGGCCGCGTTGGGCGAGCACCCACGGGTCGCAAGCCACATCATCGACACCCTGCGCCCGCCTGCGCAGTCGACCGACCGCGACGAGGTCGCAGAGGACGCCCCGATCGAGACCCACCCGATCTGCATCGGGGATTGGCGATCGGCTGATACAAACCGGCAATGCCTGGTCCCATGAGCAAGCCTACTCGCCGGGACACCCTCGCCGGCCTCGCCGCGATGGCCACAGCCCCGCTCCTGCCTTCGTGCAAGAGTGATGGCACCGAGAAGACCCGACCTACCGAAGCTCCATTGACGGATTTCGAGCTCCTTCGCGAGCGCGTCGACACCGTCGTGATCTTGATGATGGAGAACCGGACGTTCGACCACTTCCTCGGGTCCCTCAGCCTTGAGGAAGGGCGAACAGAAGTGGACGGACTCACCGCCGAGATGTCCAATCCGGACGCCTCTGGCGAGCCGATCTTCCCGTTTCGGGCAACCGAGGACTGCCTCTCGGATCCGCCGCACAGCTGGAGCGCCAGCCACGACCAATTCAACGACGGCGCGAATGACCGGTTCGTAACCCGATATTCATCGAGTACGCCCGAGAACGTCATGGGCTACTACACCCGAGACAAACTCCCGGCGCTGTATGCGCTCTCCGACGCCTTTGTCACCTGCGACGCCTGGTTCTCCAGCGTCATGACGTCGACCTGGCCGAACCGGGTGTACTCGATCTGCGCCGAGAACGGCGGCGTGCAGGGCAACGACTTCGCAACCGACGCGTTCCCGAGCATCTTCACGCCGTTGGCGGAGGCCGGCCACAGCTGGGGCGGTTTCTACTCCAATCTGCCGTCCGTCATCCTCGCGCCCGATCGACTCATCACCGAAGTCCAGATGCAGACCATCGATCACTTCTTCAGTCGAGCCGCGGCCGGGACTCTCCCCAATGTGTGTTTCATCGAGCCCATCTATGGGCGAAATGACGACCATCCGCCCGTGCATCCCACGGCCGGCCAGATCTTCATCCAGCAGATCTACGACGCTCTGGCAAAGAGCCCTCAGTGGGACCAGTGTGTGTTCTTCATCACCTACGACGAGCACGGCGGGTTCTTCGACCACGTGCCGCCGCCCACAACCAAGGACAACTACAAAAAGGACGGCTTCGACCAGATGGGATTCCGGGTCCCCTCGCTCATCGTCGGTCCCTGGGTGAAGCCGGGTCACGTCGACCACACGGTCTACGGCCACACGTCGATGCTGGCCTTCATCGAACACCTCTTCGACATCGAGCCCCTGACCAAACGCGACGCGGCCCAGGACCCGATGCGCGACGCCTTCGACTGGGAGGCATTGGCGGCAAACAGCCCGCTCCCACCTGTTGCGCTCGATCCGATCGAGGCCGACGAAGACGAGATCTACGCGCCGGAGTGCGAGGGATTCAGCCTGTTTGCAACCTCATCCGTGACCGGCCAACCCGAGCTCGAGCAATACGTTCGCGAGACCCTCGGCGGCACCGAGTACGACCTCGTGGATCAGACCGATGCCATTTATGAGGCGATGTTGGTCCGGGCAGAGAAGGCCGGGGTCTTGATTCGACGCGGCGGGGATGGGTAGGCACCGGCCTTCCGTCAGTCCAACTCAATCGGAAAGAGACTCACATCCGCCAGATAGTCCTCGTCGGTAATCGCCCCGTAGAGGCTCGAGTTCATGTCCGTCTCGCCGTAGAGTTCAGCGCCTTTCTGGGCGGTCGCGATGTAGTAGAGCGCGATGCCCCAACACTCTTCGACCGAGACGATATTTGGGGCATCGAACTCGATAATTCCGTTGGCATCGGTCACGCCACCGTACCAGCTCTTCTCTGGAGTGTGCCAGGCGTCTTCGACGAGGCTCACGTCGGCCCCCTCTGCTGGCACGCCGTCCTCGGTCACTGAGATGATGACGTGCACGTTGTGCTCGGAAACGTCTCCACAGGCGCCGTCGTTGGTGTCGTCCGTAATGGTGTCGACCGGATCGGTGTCCTCGGACGAGCCGCAGGCGCCCAGAGTGAGGATTGCTCCGACAAAAAGATAGAAGTGACGCAAGGCTCCTCCAACGCGAATGCCGACCGCCGCCGGATCGATGGACAAAAGGTATACCAGGGGACCGTGTCTTTGCGCAGCTCAACTGATATGAGGGCCCTCTTTCGAACCCGAGAGCCTGACCAATGGCGCCTACCACGGCCGTTTCGTCGTCCAAGCAGAAGATCCACAACTCCCTTCGGCGTTGGCGTGGCTCCCTCGATCCAGACGATCGAAAGCTCTTCAAGGCGTTTGTGGGCGAGACGCTGTCACGACTTCGCGGGCCCTTCCTCGCCCACCACCCGCCCAAGCAGGTCCTGACCTACCTCGAGGAGGCGTTTCAGTTCGCGCGTCGACGCGCCGGTGGCCAGATCAAGGCCGAGTTGCGGGCGCGGCCGTCCAAAGGTGTTGCGGTCTTCAACTGCATGAACGATCAGCCGTTCATCGTCGACACCATCCGCATGTTCCTGCAAGGCGGCAAAGCCGATTACTGGGGTGGATTCAACCTGGTTTTCCGGGCAACACGAGACGACGAGGGCAACCTCGTCAGCGTCGGAAACGAGGACGCGACACCCGAATCCCTGGTCATGCTTGAGGCCGATGCCGGACACCTGCTCCGCGACCCAGAAATGGCCCTCGAGATGCTCGTGACCAACCTGACCCTGGCCCGTGCCATGGTCTCGGACTTCAAGGCCATGACCCGTGCCGTGGAGCGCGCCGTCGAAAAGTGCGAAGTCCGCGCAGATCGACGACCCGACCAAGCGGAATCGATGCGGGAAACCGCGGCATTCCTCAAGTGGATGTTGCGCGAGAACTTCGTCTTCATGGGCATGACCAGCGACGGCGAACCGATGGGCATCCAGACCGTCGAGAGCCCGTTCTTCAACACCGCCGACGGAGAGTGGTCGGTCGCGCACTCTCCCGGAACCGTCCAGGTCCGCAAGTCCGCAGCGGAGTCGCCCGTGCATCGCAGCGGCCGCATCGACGAGATCCTGGTCAGCCTGGGCGATGCCGACGACATGCACGGGCTGCAGCTCTTCATTCGCGGCATGTTCACCTACCGCGCAGTCACCCAACCCAGCCGCAACGTGCCCATCCTGCGAAAGGTTCTCGGCAGCGTGCTCGAGGAGCAATCGACGACTCCGGGGTCCTATCGCTACAAGGGCATCGCCAACGTCTATGACTCCCTCCCCACCGAGTTTCTGTTTACGGCCACCCACCAGGCCATCAACGAGATGGTCAACCTGGTGTTCGAGTCCGAGCAGCAGCAAGAGGTCGGCGTCACCTTCCTCATGACCGGCGCAGGCAGTGCCTTCTGCCTCGTCGCGATGCCCAAGAGCCAGTTTGGAGACCGACTTCGACGTGACGTAGAGAACCTCATCGTCGGCGACCTGGACGCGTCCTACTGCGACCACGGCATCTTCGTCAGCCGCTACGACACGGTGCTTGTCCACTACTACCTGACCGGCGTGAACTTCCCCGGTGAAGAGCAGATCGTCGGACTCACCCAGCAAATCCGCGACATCGCCACCCCTTGGCTGGCCCGACTCTGGCACGAGCTGGCGGAGCGCTATGACGAGGCCCAGGCCGACCGCCTCGCCGACACCTACGGACGCGCCTTCCCCGACGACTGGGTCCGCAACACGTCTACCAGAGGCGCAGTTCGCGCCATCGAAATGCTCGAGGCGTTGTCTGGAAAGCGCAGCGTCATTGCCGACTTCCACCAGCGCTCCAGCGGCGACATGGTCCTGCGTCTGTACCAGGCAACCAACGTCTACCTGACCGACATGCTCCCCGTTCTCGACAACTTCGGCCTGAGCGCGAAAGACTCCTACGCGACCACGGTGAACTCGCGGGGCGGAGCCCTTCACATCGATACGTTCCGACTTTCCGGGACCAAGGGTGCTTGCACCCGCGAGCAGCTCATCGAGGGATCCGAACTCCTCATCCAAGGCCTGGAGTCGGTCTATCTCGGGGAGGCCTCCAACGACCGGCTGAACGCCCTGGTCCTGACGTCGGGCCTCACCTGGCAAGAAGTGGACGTGATTCGAGGCCTGGCGCGGTATGCCGGACAGCTCCACATCAAGCTCTCGGCCGCGAGAATCCAAGAGATCCTCCTCCAGCATCCGGTGACCTGCACCACCCTCATCAAGCTGTTTCACGCCCGCTTCGACCCCGACCTGAAGGCCAAGCGCGAGAAGGCCATCGCCAAGGCCAACGAGGTCGTCACCGACGAGCTCCGCCAGATCATCTCCCACGACGCCGACCTCATCGTCTCGGCGCTCCAGAATCTGATCAACGCCGCGGTCCGAACCAGCTTCTACCGTACCGATCGCAAGCTCTACTCGGTCAGCTTCAAGTTCGACTGTAGCCAGGTCAAGGCCATGGGCGCTGGGCGGCCCCTGTACGAGATCTACGTGCACAGCCGCGAGGTCGAAGGCGTTCATCTCCGCTTTGGAATGGTGGCCCGCGGCGGCCTGCGCTGGTCCGATCGCGACGACTTCCGAACCGAGGTCCTGAGCCTCGCGACAACCCAACAGGTCAAGAACGTCGTCATCGTGCCAACCGGCAGCAAGGGCGGTTTCTACCTCAAGCACGCCAGCTTCGACCGCGCAGAACGCAGGAAAGAGGCCGATCGTCACTACCAGACCTTCATCCGAGGTCTCCTCGACGTCACCGACAACTCGGTGAACGGAGAGACAGTCAAGCCTCCCAGGGTCTTCTGCCACGACGGGGACGACCCCTACCTGGTCGTGGCGGCCGACAAGGGTACAGCCCACCTGTCCGACACGGCCAACAAGATCTCCGTCAAATACGGCTTCTGGCTGGCCGATGCCTTCGCGTCTGGCGGGTCCAATGGCTACGACCACAAGGGCGTCGGCATCACTGCCCGTGGCACCTGGAAGCTCGTTCGGCGGCACTTCGCAGAGATGGGCCACGACCCGTACACCCAGTCATTCACGGTCGTCGGCATCGGCGACATGGGCGGAGACGTCTTCGGGAACGGCCTCATCGAGTCTGAACACGCGAAGCTCAAGGCGGCCTTCAACCACCTGCACATCTTCCTCGACCCCGATCCCGATCCACAATCGTCCTGGAACGAGCGTGATCGCCTGTTCAAATCCCAGGGCGGCTGGGATAAATACGACACGAAGCTCATCTCGAAGGGCGGCGGTGTCTTCGATCGCAGACACAAGTCGGTCCCGCTGTCTCCACAGGCCCAGGCCATGCTCGGCATCGATGCCGACGAGGCCCTCCCCGAGGTCGTCATCAACGCTATCCTGAAGATGGAGGTGGATCTCCTCTGGAACGGCGGTATCGGTACCTATGTGAAGGCCTCCAGCGAGACCCACGGCCAGGCCGACGACCGCGCCAACAACAATCTGCGGGTCGACGCCACCGAGCTGCGCGCCAAAATCGTCGGCGAGGGCGGCAACCTCGGTTTCACCCAGAAGGGACGAATCGAGGCCAACGCCTGCGGAGTCCGTCTGAACACGGACGCCATCGACAACAGCGGCGGCGTCGACATGTCGGATCACGAGGTCAACCTCAAGATCCTGCTCGGTCAGATCGTGAGTCGCGACGAGATGTCCACCGATGAGCGCAACACCCTGTTGGAGGCCATGACGGACGAGGTCGCGGACCTGGTCCTGGTGAACAACGACGCCAACGGGCGCATGCTCTCCCGAGACACCATTCGATCGAAGGAAGATATCTTTCAGTTTGGAAGGGCAATTCACTTCGTCGAACGCGAGTTCGGGCGCACTGCCGAAGACCTCAATCTCCCCGACGACATCGAGCTAGCCCGCCGCGCCGAGGTCGGAGAGGGCCTCACCCGCCCCGAGCTCGCCGTCCTGTCCGCCTGGGTCAAGATGTACGTCTTCCAAGAGCTGATGAAGTACAAACCCAAGCAGCTGCCCGGCTATCACGAGCTCCTGCACACCTACTTCCCACAGCGGATTCAAGAGTCGTACCCGGACGACATCGACTCCCACATGCTGGCCGACGAGATCGCCATGACTGTCGCCACATCCCGCATGGTCGGCGACGCCGGAGCCGCCTTCTTCCCGATGACCATCGAGACCACAGCCGCCACGGTCTTCGAGATCGCCACCGCCTACCTCAAGGCCCAGAAACTGGCCGAGGCCGCCCAGGTCCGAGCCACCCTCGAAGAGCTCCGGACCTCGGTGGCCCTCGAGGCGCTGTACCGCGCGTGGGTCATGGTCGACGCCGGCGCCCGCGAGGTCGCGCGCTACTGGCTGTCGTCCAGCGGCCGGATTCCGACTGACGATGAGTTGGAGGAAATGACTTCCGCAGCCCAGCATGTGTATGAGCTGCAACACACCGAAGTCCTGCGTAGAAACGCCGACCTCGCCCAGAGCCTCGCCGACGATGACATCACGGCAGATGTGGCGCTGCGGATTCTCAAGTCCCAATATCTGAACATCGCACTCATGGTCTGGGCCGAGTCCAAGCGCACCGACACGCCGTTCACCGAGATGGTCGTCCGTCACCTGGCGATCGCCCGAGCGAGCCGCCTCGATCAGCTCCTTCACGACCTGCAGAGTCGCCCCGCCGGCGGCCGTTGGGACCCCATCGCCCTTCGCATCCTGCACAGCCGCTATCACAACCTTCTTCGCGCGCTGGTCGGTCGCACACCTATCAACGGCAAGATCGAGTCCGTCGACAAGCTCGATCCGATGCTCGCGGCCGGGGCCCTCAAGGACGTGAGAGCCCAGGTCGATGCCATGCTCGGCGACAGCGACGAGTTGCCCTCGGTCGCAACGCTCCTGGTCCTCGAGGAACGCCTGGCGGCAGCCATCTCGCGCATCCGTAATTGACCACCCAACGCTGGATTTTCGTCCGACACGGAGAGTCGGTCGCCAACGCCGCGGGCTGGCTCGCCGGTCACCGCGACGCGCGTCTGACAGAAAAGGGAGAGCGACAGGCCCGGTCGGTCCGCCGTCCTCTCGCGGCCACCAAGGCGATCCGCGCCTTCACCTCGGACCTGAGTCGGGCGCGATGCACTGCCGAGATCGCCCTGGAAGGCCTCGACATTCCCCTGGTGATCACGCCAGAACTGCGCGAGCGTGGCCTGGGAGAATGGGAGGGTCTCGACAAAGCCAAGCTGCGGGAGTCTGGAGAGCTGCACATCGCCCTCACCCTCCCCGGCCGACCTCCCGGTGGCGAGAGCCTCGAGGACGTGGCAACGCGGGCAATGGCGTTCCTGGACAGCGTCGACGACGGTAGCGGACCGACGCTGGTGATCGCCCACGGCGGGTTGATTCGCGTGGTGCTCGGGCTTCTCGACGGTATGCCCGACGACGAGATCGGGACCTGGAATATCCGCAACACCGAGATCCTCATCCGCGACCTGCCCGAGGGGGCCTTCGCAAGGAAACTGACCGTGCGGTAGCCGGCGAGATAGGTGCGTCGACATGAGCGACGCACCTCGAGATTCCACCCCTGCAGCCTCCCGCTGCGAGATGACCTGGATCGTCATGCCGGGGCAAGCCAACTCCCTCGGAACGGTGTTTGGAGGCCAGGTTGCCGCCTGGATCGACGTCTGTGCGGCCGTGGCGGCCCAGCGCTTCTGCCGTGCCCAGGTCGTCACCGCCGCGATGGACTCCCTCATCTTCCGCGACCCGATCCTGCAAGGCCAGGTCGCCGTCCTGCAGGCGAAGGTCAACTGGGCCGGCAAGAGCTCGGTGGAGGTCGGGGTGCGCGTCGAAGCCGAAGACCCCAAGACCGGGAATCGACTGCACACCTCGACGGCCTACCTGACCTTCGTCGCACTTGACGACCACCGCAATAGGGTCCAGGTCCCCACGTTGATCCTCGAGAACGAAGAGGACGAACGTCGCTGGAAAGACGCCTGCGACCGCCGTGAAGTGCGCCTCGCCGCCCGCGCGCGCGACAAGAGTCGGCACCCGAAGTGAAGCTCCTGTTGGCGAGTGGGTCCCCGCGGCGAAAGACGCTGCTGGAATGGGCGGGCTATGCGGTCGACGTGCAGCCCTCGAACGTGGACGAGTTCCGCAATCCGGCCCTCAATCCCGTTGAACACGCCCGCGACCTCGCCATTCGCAAGCTGGCGAGTGCTCCCGCAAACCGACTTGCACTGGCTGCCGATACGGTGGTTCACCTCGACGATCTCGTGCTGGAGAAGCCGGTAGACCGCGAGGAAGCTGCAAGCCATCTTCGCCGACTCTCTGGGCAGTGGCATCAGGTGACCACCGGCGTGGCCATCTCCGGACAACCGGTGTTCTCGGTGACGACGCGGGTTCGATTTCGAGACCTGAGAGACGCCGAGATCGGCGGCTACGTTGCGACCGGCGAAGCGGACGACAAGGCAGGGGCTTACGGGATTCAGGGGCGGGCAGCCGTCTTTGTCGCGGAGGTTCGTGGGAGCTGGACCAACGTCGTCGGACTGCCCATGGAGACGACCATTCAGTTCCTGGAGATCGCGGGGCTGCACCGATGATCGCCACCGGATTGAAGAGCGTGCGAGCCGATGTGGTCGCGGCCTGTTCAGTAGCCGGCCGAGACCCGTCCACAGTGGAGCTGATCGCCGTCTCGAAGACACATCCGGCCAGCACGTTGCACGAGGCCTACGCCGCTGGACAGCGGCACTTTGGAGAGTCCTACGCGCAGGAGTTGCGTGACAAATCCGGCGAATTCCAGCGGGCCGGAACCGACGATGTCATCTGGCACTACATCGGGCGCATCCAGAGGAACAAGGCCAAGTACATCGCACCCGTATCCAACCGGATCCACTCTCTGGAGAGCCGAGCTCAAGCCGAGGCCCTCGCGTCACGCGCTCCGCGTCCACTCAAGTGCCTGCTCTCGGTGAACATTGCAGGTGAGGACTCCAAAGGTGGGGTACATCCCTCAGAAGTCCTGGATCGATGCCGAGAGCTCGACCGCCTCGATGGAATCGAAATGGTCGGTCTGATGTGTCTGCCGCCCTTCGACGCCGATCCCGAAGCCAGCGGCCCCTGGTTCGCGGAGCTTGCCGATCTGGCGTTGCAAGGGCGCAATGACGGGCTCCCATTGAAGGAGCTGTCCATGGGCATGTCCAACGACTTTGCAGTCGCGATCCGCCACGGCGCAAACTGGATACGTGTCGGCACCGCGATCTTCGGCGCGAGGACTCGTTAGCGCAGGCTGGCTGGCTACCAAACCAGACGGGTTTCCGGGAAGGCCGAGTACCAGGCGAACCAGAACGACCTGTTCGCTGGAAACCTCGAGATCGAATCCGCCCCCGAGATCAGGGCCGACTCAGTCAGCACCCAGGTCCGACCGTCCTCACTGGTCACCGACACGTCCCCGTCGTAGCCCGAGAAGACTACACCCTGATCGTCATAAACTCGGTTGGCGCCCGACTTGTCGGTCAATACGACCACCGAGACCTCACCCACCCGATCGCGATACACCGGACGTTTTCGCAACCACGCCGCGGAGATCGCCAGCTCGACCCCGTTCGCGCGCAGCGCGAGCACCTCGGCCTTGTTCTTCAGCCGCGGATCCCGTTTCGGGACCGTAAACATGAGTTCGTCGGTGGCAAAGTAGCTCCGATAGGCCACGCCCTCGTCATAGTCGCGGTCGTACCCGGTCTCCAGGCTGAGCACCTTTGTATCGGGATGACGCCGACGCCACTCACCCCAGGTCGTGGTGACCACACTGCGTCGCCGCAACTCGATGCCCTTGCCCACCAAAGCGCCGACCACTGGCCTGCCCTCGAGAGTGCTCCACAGAGACTGTGTTTGCTGGTCGTACATCAGCTTGTTGCTCCGGTATAGGAAGCCGCTGGTGCCGATCTGGTGGTTCGTGCCATCGACCTCCGTCTCGTACAGGATGACGGTGCCGCACAGCGTGCAGTAGACGCCCGCCATCGGCATTCCACCCAACGTATCGATGAACATCTCGTGCCAGGCCAGGATCCGCTTCGGATAGGCGCGAATGTCGTCCTCCACCGCGACGCCAAAGACCACGTCCGTCTCTTGGAGATAGCCGGCACCGCTCGCATCGATCATCACCGGTTCTCGCAACGGCGGTATGCCATCCTGTTTCACGCCTCCCCAACGCACCTCATCCAGGCGAATCGTCCGAGGATTCTCTCGGAAATACCGATGGAATCTGGGATCGATCTCCGTGTATAGCTGCCGCTTGAATGCCAGATAATCGGGGTGCAGGTCCTCGGGAGTCGCCCACAGCCACTCCCACCAGGCGTCCTTGTCGCCCCCAAATCGCTGTGCGCTGTGATTCTCCAGAGTCGTGATCAACCGGAAGGAGAGATCGCTGTCCCGAACAAAACGAAGCGTCTCCAGGACCATCGCCTCGTACCGCGGGTCCCAGTTTCGCTCGATCTCGCGATAGGCACCCATCCTCGATTTCCGATCATCCGCGAGCAACTGGACAAACACGTCGGGATCGACGATCTCGCCGCCGTGGGCGAGGGACATGGCGAGCAGAGCAAACATGCCAGTTGTATGTCCGGTGCTGCGCGCGGTTACCGGATCAGAAGCTGAAGTCCACGGCCTGGGTCTGGCCAGGCTGGGCGAGGCTGGTGTCGATAGTCTGCTTGGTGCCAGGTTGCCCCGGAACCATGGCACTCACCGAATAGTCGCCTGGCTGGACCTTGTAATCCTGGGGCGTATACCCGACCGCGGCTCCGTTCACGTAGACCAGAACCCGGCGATTACTGCGGATCTTCAGCGTGCCCTTCACCCCGTCGGTAGAGGGTTGCGGCGCCGGGGCCGTAGGTTGCGGCCTCCGGGGACCCGGCGATGCCTGTGGCGCCGGTGCTGGGCCGGGCGCGGGAGCCGCCTCCTGACCCCCATCGTCCTTTTCGACGGTGTCGCTATCGGTGTCCTCGGTGCCGTCGTCGTCCCCGTCCTCGCCATCCGGTGGCGCGGTTGGGTCCGTCCCCTTCTCGTCGTCGTCGACCTCGCCGAAGACCTTTGGCGTCTGCCGCATATTGCCGCGAACTTCGACACCCTCGTGCTCGTCGACGAGCGGCGCAGCGTCGGGATCGCCGGCTACAACCTTGGTTCCCACGAGGAACATAACAAGGCCGACGGCGACAAATGCAAATGCCATGACGGCCATCGCAACCAGGATCAGACCCATTGGCGGGCCGCGGCGCTCCTCGATCTCGTCGTCGTAGTCTCGGCTCGATGGTGTCGGCGGGAGTTTTGCCCGGGGTTCTGGCGCCGGCGTGGGCGTCGCGAGATAGCTGGGGCGGTCTGGGTTGCGTGACCCCACGTCTGTGCGGGAGACCGGCGGTGGTGTGAACCGGTCGGCAATGCCCGGAATGGGAGGAGGCTCCGGCACATTCATCGGCGCATTGTATGGCTGCGAGACGTCCTGGTAGAGGCCGCCAGGTATCTCTTCGGTGGGTGGGGCCTCGCCAAACGCGCCGTACAGGTCGTTCATGAAGTCGGCGTCATTGCCACCTGCGTCTCCGCCGTCGAAGTCCATGCCGGCCGATGAGTATTCGCCGGTCCCGGTGAGGGTTTGGGGCTCGGGAGCGGGTGGGTCTAGCGTTCCTTCATTGAACAGCGATGACTGCTCCTCCCACGTCGGCTGGTCCTCGTAGGTGGGATCGGGAATGGCCGGCGATTCGTCGACGTAGCTCGGCTGGTCGTCGACGTAGCTCGGCTGGTCGTCGACGTAGCTTGGTTGGTCGTCGTCGACGTAGCTCGGCTCGTCGTCGACATCGGACGGAGGAGCGCCTGGAGACGACGATTGCAGGGACGGAAGCGGCGCATAGTTGCTGTCGACTCCGCTGTCAGCGGATTCCGAACCCGTGACGCCGGGCAGCTCGTCGCCGTAGTCCTCAGATTCGTGATCCGGGATCTCGGGCTCGGGCGTCGGCTCGGGCTGAGGGGCGGTGCCGCCAGCTTTGGACTCTTCAAAAGCGAGGTTTTCCGGCACAGAAAAGAACGGCGAGGACTCTGATTGGTCCCCCGTAGCCGCTGTCGACTGCGCGTCCTTCTTGCCTTTCCTACCCAGTAGGCTCCGGCGCCTGCGACCCATCCACTACCCCTCGTACAGCTCGCTCAGGCCCGGTGTGTCTGCCGCGCCCGACGCCAGCTGTTGAATTGTATCGCTCGAGGCGGGGTTCACCGAAATCATCGTGCCGTTCGGACGGGAGATCTGGTTCAGATGGCCCTCGTCCACCAATGCCAGGAGGGCGTCGTTGACGAGGCCACAGTCCTCTTCGGTGAGGCCGCGCCAGACATTGTCCATTCTCGTCACGCTGTCAGCGACGTGCCCGCGATCGATCAAGAGCTGTAGTGCGGCGCGCACCCGCTGTCGGAGCGGATTGGCGTCCTCGGGAAGATCGACCCCTTCCCACCAGGAGTCCTCGATCTGCCCGATCTGACGAAGTCTGGCGACCTGGTCACCCGTGAAATGGAGGTTGTCGGGGACGCCATCGGATGCCACGAGGAGACGCATCACCTCGAACGGGCTGACACCCAGCTTGTTGGCGGCGCCGACGAGGTTCATCGGGAGGAGATCATCGAGCATTTATTCGCCCTCGGTGTGGTCTTCGGGGGGGAGGAGGAAGTCGACCGAGACTTGTCGGCCCTCGATGGAGATGCCGGCCGCGTTCAGCTCCGGAGAGGCCTTGTCCACCTCTTCGATGGCGGCGATGAATTTGTCGCCAAAATCGTCGGCAGCACCCAGAATATCGACCTCGACAGCAAGCATGCCCTGATGGCCACCCGACACGGCCTCCGCTCCGGCCGGTCCGCTCTCTTTGATCGTAGCGTACAGGGCCTGCACGACTCGGGCAGACACCAGCGTCTGGAGGTCTTCGTCGCGGCTGGCCCACTCGGCGGCGGACTCCTCGGACACGGGAATGACGACGATGAGCAGCTCGGGCTTGTCCTCGGGAGCATCGATCGCAAACACGATCTCGATCGTGAGGTCATCGACATCGAGGTCCGCGGGCGATGACATGGCCTCGTTGACGTGGCTCTTCAGTTGCTCGGTGAGATCGTGATGGTGCTTCAACATCACGGTGCGATAGCTCTCTGGCAACGCCGATAATGTAGGCTCGACGGCCGTCTTGAATTGGCTGTATTCCTCGAGAAGCGGGGCGACTTCACCCGAGCTCAGAGCGGCCTCGACGGCGGCGGCGCGTTCGCCGTTGGCGATATTGACTTGCGCCGTGCGTTGGAGCACTGCCTGTGTTTGTGAAGACAACGTCGTGAAGATGGCGGCGTAGCTCCGCTGAACCTCTTCAGAGCCAAGCAGCTCGCTCTTGGCGAGGAGCTCTTCGCGGAACTTGGCAAGCGCTTCGAGCTGTTGGTTCAGGTTCGCTACAGCCGACTCGAGGCTCTGCACTTCCTGATCGACCTCGACGAGCTCAGCGTTCTGCCGGGTCTCCTCGTCTGCCTTCCATTTCGCGACCTCGCCGAGGGCCTCGGCAAGAGTGTGGGCTGGGGCATCAGTAGTCATTCGGTCTCCGCTGGGGGCCTCGCCGCCCCCGGGGCCTGAAAGTTGGGGAGCGCCAACATACCAGCAGCGCTCGGTGGAGGGGCAGTCGCCGAGCCATCACACACCGACCACAGCCCGCGCTCGTAGACGGACGCGCGACTTTCGGCAGCTTGAAGTCGTGACTCGTAGATGATGTCGTCGGAATACTCGTCCACATCATCACCGTACAACGCCGCGAATCCGAATGCGATCATGTACTCGTTGATCAGGAGCGCTGGCTCGTCACCGTCGCCATCGCTGTCGTCGAGGAGGTCTGCGACATCGGCTTCTCGAAGAAGATCTTCTGCGTCGTCGCCGATCAGCCAGACGTATGCGAGGGTCCTTTCGTAGATGTCGAGGCAAGAGTGGTCGAAGGTCAGACGCACTTTGCGGCCAGTCAGGATGCGCGCCAGCTCGTCGTGGGACTCGTCGCCGTAGCACTCGGCCACTTCGCTCTCGTTGTGGGAGATCTCGGGGGCGTCCACGCCAAGCATGCGCACCCGCTCTCCCACGCCGTCGCCACAGCCTCCGAAATCGAAGGTGTCCCCGTCGAGCACACAGGAAGCCTGAACATCTTTGGGGGGCGCGCACTGAACGCCCGGGGCCGATACGGGGATCTCATCGATGAGAGGCAGATCCGGGGGATTGAAACACCCCGCCGCGACCAGCGCGAACGCACCCAACCTCAAATGTCCCCTCCCCAGAGACTGCCGCACACATCCTATCAGAGAGGTCAGCCTTTCACGCCGCCAGCTGTAAGGCCCTCGACAAAGTGCCGCTGCAAAGCGAAGAACAGCGCCATGACCGGGATCGATACCACGATGGCCCCGGCGGCAAAGTGGCCCCACTCCGTGCCGTAGTCGGAAACGTACCGCTGCAGAACCACGGGCAGCGTGAACGAGCGCGGGTCTCCCATGAAGGTGGCGGCGAGGATGAACTCGTTCCACGCCGTCATGAATGAGAACAGCCCCGTCACCGCCAGAGCTGGCCTGGCGAGCGGGAGGATGATCCGGGTGAACGTCATCCACCGGCCGGCGCCATCCAGCATGGCTGCCTCCTCGAGTTCTCTGGGAATGGAGTCGAAATACCCCTTGAGAGTCCAGACGCTGAACGGCACTGCTGTCGTGGCATAAACCAGGACCAACCCAGTCATGCTGTCGAGCAAATGCATGACATCCAGCAGGATGTAAAGCGGGATGGCCATGACGACGCCGGGGAACATCTGCGTGACCAGGAAGGCATTCATTCCCTTGTCGCGGCCTGGAAAGTCCCAACGAGAGAGCCCATAGGCGGCCGATGCGGAAAGCGTCACTCCGACGATCGAGGTGGCGCTGGCGACGACTACAGAATTGAACAACTGGCGCCCGAACAGCCAACCGTCCGCGTCCGTCGTGCCCACGACATCCGCGAAGTTCTGAAGGCTTACCGTCGTCGGGATCGGCGAGGCGCCCATGACGAAGGCCTGCCCGGGCGTCAGCGCCATCTTGACCACCCACAGCACCGGATACAGCGTCGCCACCGTGAACAGGAACAGACCCACATGGGTCAAGACCACGGTTGTCTGGCTGGGTCTCCTCATAAGACCCTCCGCCCGACGACCTTGTTTGCCCCTCGGCTATACGCGAGCAAGACGAAGAAGATCAAGACGGCATAGGCGGCCGCGTAGCCATACCGATTGCCTCGGGAAAAGGCCCAGCGGTAGGCCTCGGACACCAGGATTTCGGTGCTGCTGTTCGGCTCTCCGGCGCTCACCAGGTAGATGACATTGAACATATTGAAGGTCCAGACGCTGCCGAGGATGATTGCCGGCAGGAGCGCGGGCTGTAGCAGTGGCCAGACGACGTTTCGGAACCGGAACCACCACCCGGCACCGTCCACCTCGGCGGCCTCTTCGAGCTCCCGCGGGATCGACTGCAGAGCCCCCAGCGTGACCACCATCATGAATGGAAAGCCGAGCCAGGTGTTGGTGGTCAGGTTGGCGCAGAACGCGGTCGCGAAGGACCCGAACCAGTCGATCTCCACCGGACCGTCGCGCAGAGCGACCATGCCGATCAGGGCGTTTATCGCACCGTACTGCGCGTGGAACATGCCCTTCCAGATCAGCGCCGTGATGTAGTTTGGCACGGCCCAGGGAATGATCAACAGCGCGCGCCAGACCCCGCGCATCCGGATCCATGGCTCCCGCAGGACCATCGCCAGGGCGACGCCGATCGCGACATGCAAGAAGAGGTTGGTTGCGGTCCACATCACCGTGACCGCCATCGTGAACGCGAAGGACAGCGGCGAAGTCACCGGCCAGTCCCTGGAGAGCACGATGTCGAGGAAGTGCTGGAAGCCCACGAAGGTCCACTCCCCTCGGTAGTGCGCAAATAGCGACACTGACGCTCCGGTGACGAAGGGCACCATCACCAAGCCCGCCATGGCCAGGCCGGCTGGCAGGACCCATGCGTAGTCCCAGCGATGCTTCCAGATGGTCCTTCTGAACTCGGCTTCGCGTAAGGGCGACAAGATCCAGGCAAGCAACCCGATGCCAGCGATGACCATGATCGTCACGTAGGGCCAGACCGGGACCGACGGCGGCGGGGGCCGCGACAGAATTTCGTAGTAGGTCTGGGCACCGGCAGCGGCGGTCTCGGATGAGCCCGACCCGCGCATGACGTCCCTGAGAGCGCGGGCCTGGGCCTCGAAGACATTCTGGATGTCCGGATCCGACGGCATGGGGACCGCGTCCTTTGCCTGGGCTGCCAGCGTCCGCAGGAGCGGATCGTCCGAGGTCACCGACGACCAGCTTACGGCCTGGCGGCCCACATCCTGCCGGATCTGGGCGCCCTCGGGCCCGGCCAGCCAGGCCATGAAAGCGCGGGCGTCCTTCGAATTGTCGGCTTGATCGGCCAAGAAGACAGCATCAACGGTCAAGTATGGCTTCGCCGGTAATCCGGTCTCCGAGACGATCGGCAAGGGCGCCGCTCCGATGGGTCGACTCATCTCGGCGACGAACCAGGGACCCGAGATCACGAAGGCAGCGCGTCCCTCGCTGTACAGGCGCGTGATGAGCTCGCCGGTGGGTTGTTTGGGCGCAATGCCCTCCTCTATGGCCAACCGTCGCGAGAAGTCGTAGGCCGCCGCCTGCTCGGGCGAGTCGAGGTGCACGCCGTCAGGCCCGATGGCCATTCCTCCGAAGGCGTGTACCCATGCCCCGTGAAAATACGGTTCGGACGCCTGGTACGCCAATCCGAAATGTCCCTCGCTCGTCAGTGCTCTTGCAGCGGCGATGAGCTCATCCGTGGTCTTTGGTACCTCGGTGACCCGCTCCGGATCGTAGAGAAGCAACACCGACTTGTAGGCCAGTGGCAATCCCAGACTCCGGTCCGCGACCTGGACGGCTTGGCGCGTGGCCGGTCGATGGCCCTCGAGCTGGGAAGCCTCCATGGGCTGCACGATGTTCATCGCGTCCCACTTGCCGAGTGACGCGTGTGCGGCGATGAACAGATCCGGGCCATTGCCTCGCGGTACGGCCGTTTCTACCTTCGAATCAAACGCCCCGAACGGAATCGCAACCGTCTTGACGGTCACGCCGTTCGCATCGCCCCAGGTCTTCGCGGCCTGCTCGATCGCGGCCGCCTCGTCCCCCCGGTAGGCGTGCCAGAGGTCGAGCTCAGCCGCGCCGGCGACAGAAAGCAGGAATGCGAGAACGAGGGCGATCACGACAAGCGGGCGCCAGTCTGGGCGTCGAAGCGGTGCACGTTGTCGAACCTCAAGCCGATGACGTCGCCGCTCTTGACGCCTACCGGCTCTCGAACCTGGGCGACGATCCGCTCGTCGCCCGATTCGGTGTGCAGAAGCGCCTCGGCACCGAGGGACTCGACCACGTCTACGCGGGCCTCTCTCCCCTCACCGGCCGGGACCAGGCTGATGTCGGTCGGGCGGACCCCTACGGTGACGCCATCCTCCTGCAGCAGGTTCATGGATGGGGAGCCGATGAAGGTGGCCACGAAGGTGTTGGCTGGCCGATCGAAGAGCTCGCGCGGGGTGCCCGCCTGCTGCACGACCCCCTCGTGCAGAACCAGGATTCGATCGGCGAGCGTCAGCGCCTCGACCTGGTCGTGGGTGACGTGCACGATGGTCGCGCCAAGCTTTCGATGGAGGCGCTTGAGCTCGACCCGCATGTGGTGCCGCAATGACGCATCGAGGTTCGAGAGCGGCTCGTCGAAGAGGAAGACCGAGGGCCTGCGAACGATGGCCCGGCCCATGGCCACCCGTTGGCGCTGGCCGCCGGAGAGCTGCCCAGGAAGGCGATCGAGAAGCGGTTCCAGCTCGAGCATGCCCGCAGCCTTGGCCACCGCCGCCTCTATCTCGGCCTTGGGTCGCTTCTGAACACGCAGGGCGAAGCTCATGTTCTCTCGGACCGTCATGTGTGGGTAGAGCGCGTAGCTCTGAAAGACCATGGCCACATCGCGGTCCTTGGGGCTCAGATCGTTCACGCGCCTGCCGCCGATCTGAAGCTCTCCGGAGGTGATCTCTTCGAGCCCTGCGATGCACCTGAGCAGCGTCGACTTTCCGCAGCCGCTGGGGCCGACGAGCACGAGGTACTCGCCGTCGCCGACTTCGAGATCCACGCCCTGCAGGACCCGCGTGTCGCCGTAGCTCTTTTGAAGCGCTTTGAAGCCGAGAGTCGCCACTACCAGCGCCACCCGAGCCGGATCATGCGCGCGTCGGCTGGAAGGCCGACCGCACCGAGCCCAAGCAGCCCGACGCCGACGCCGGTGAAAGCGTAACCCGCACCATAGGCGGCTCGGATCTTGAAGGCATCGGCGTTGATGACGTCGACCCGCGCCTGGGCGTAGCAGCCCTGGTTGCGCGTGCAACCGTCATAATGAGGTGCCCCGTAGGCGTTGGCCTTGAAGGACTGCTCGCTGCGAAATCCCGTCGCGAACGCGGCACCGCCGAGGATTGCTGAAGCGGCGCCCCCGATGAGCAGCACCGCCGGCCTCTTGCGATTTGTCGAAGCGACCCTCGGGGCGGGATCTGGCACTACAGCCGGATCCGGATCGGGCTGTGGAACCGGGATGGGGTACGGAAGCTCGACGCCGGGTATGCCTGTGTAGACGATGTAGTCGGCGGACAGATCGACGAGCTCCGACCGGATCAGATCGGGAATCACCAGCTGCACGAGGTGCTCCCCCTCGACCACCTGGATGGGGTTCAATGTGTCGACGCGGCGACCGTCCACCCATGCGTATCCGCCCCCGTCGACACGGATCGTGACCAGCGCGCCGGACATCCGGTCGGCCCAGGACCGGTACAGCTCGGCGAGCTCGGGGCCATATTTGGCCTCTGGAGGCGCACCGTCGACGTGGTCGGTTGCAACGGCGCGCAGGGTCGCGCCAACCGCCCCCTTGTCGTCGTCCTGGGACAGCGAAACCAGTGCATCCAATCGATACAACGCCAGTAGATCCTCTGTTGGAACCAGCGAGGTCTGACAGCTGAGGCTCTCGTTCGCGGCGGCGATGATCTCCTTGGAGTGCTCCAGTTCAGCGTCGTTGAACGCGGCCCACGCCTGCTCAACCTGCGCCGGGACGTCCGGACAGACTTGCGCAGATGCGCCAGCGGCCAGCCACACCAACAACAACGGGACTCCGGGCGGAAGAGCGACCCTCTAACGCTATTCCATTCACAGTCGGCGCCCAAACCGGAGGAATAGCGCTTGCGCCCTCCGGTTTGATTGTCGATTGTGAGTGGGATCTGCCGCCAGCCTACGCGAAAGCGGAGGGTGGAGGCCGATTTATCGGCCGGGGTAATGGATTCAGGGGCAGCTACCTATGACGTTGCTGTCGGTGGCGAAGACATAGCACCACTTGTTGGGGCCGTCTGGACGCACGTTGATGATGTACTCCCCCGTCTTGGCGCCACTGGTGATGCCGACGGCGTGCCGGCCGGGCATGAGCTGGAGCTTTGTGGGCGTTCGGCCCTTTGAAATGCCGTCGACCGTGATTGAGGCCGTTGGCGGCGCACTCAGCACCTTGACTTCAATGGGCGACACCGGCGCCGGTTTGGGCGAAGGAGACGGAGTTGGCGATGGAGAGGGAGACGGACCTGGAGATGGAGAGGGTGTTGGGCGTGCAATTGGATCGGGACGGGGAGAGGGTCGAGGTGCAGGCTCCGGAGCCACTTCGATCGGCTCTGGCTCCGGCTCGGGAGCGGGCTCCTCGACGGGGTCCGTGCCGGGGATGGTCGGTGTGATGGGTTCGGGAATGTCCGTGGCGGTCGACGCCCAGATGGCCCAGCCCAGAATACCGACTGCCCCAAAGGCGAAGAGGAAGAGCACAAACGCGCTGACGAAGAGCCCCATGAACCACATGAAGGGCGTCGATTGCCGCCGAACCGGGACCAGCGAATCGAGGGCGTTGAGGGTGCCGTCGTGGGTCTCTGGAGCCGCGATGGTCTCCGTTCCCGGCTCACTCTTCAGAACTTCTGCGAGCCCGCCAGGAGAAGGCACGCGACTGCGCTTGGGCACCGCAGCGGGCGTCTCTCCAGAGGGTCCACGCGGAGCGAGTTCCATCTCTGGAACATCGGTGTTGAAGACCGGGGGCAGCGCGGCGGGCTCGGGCGCATTCGACGGCACGTCGCCCGCATCCCAGATCTGGTCGCCCTTGAGGACCGCCAGGAGGGTGTCGCAATCGGGGATCCGGAAGTCCCGTTCGAGGGTTAGACAGCCGCGAATCGCCGAGTCGAGCCGATCGGGCATGTCCGGCAAAAGCTTGCGCGGCGGCACATACTCGGCGCCGGTGACCGCGTTGTAGATAGGCAGGGCCTCGTCGCCAGGGAAGGCCCGCTGACGGGTGAACAACTCGTAGAGGATGCAACCCAGCGACCAGATGTCGGCTCGCTGATCGACCGTGCGGGCGTCGCGGATCTGCTCTGGAGCCATGTAGGACGGGGTGCCCATGGCGATGCCCGAACGCGTGTGGGCGACCGACGGATCGGACCGCAGCACCTTGGCAAGCCCGAAGTCCGTGACCTTGGGCACGAACATGCCAATGGCGTCTTTGGCGAGAAGGACGTTCGCAGGCTTGAGATCACGATGGACCAGCCCGGCCTTGTGAGCCTGACGCACCCCCGCCAGAATGCCCAGAAACAGCGTCTCGGCGCCACCCATGGTGATCTTGAAACGGGTGAGCGCCTGCTCCAGTGAGGGGCCGTCGATGTACTCCATGAGCAGGCCTGGAGCCCCGCCGAGGTCGAGCACGTCCGTCACGGTGACGATGTTCAGGTGATCCAGGGTGGCCTGGTACTGTCCTTCGCGGAGCATTCGCTGGCGGATTGCCTCGCTCGAAAGGGTGAGAACCTTGAGCGCGTGGTAGGTGCCGAGGTGGTTGTGACGGACCCGGTAGACCATCGCCGTACCGCCGGCGCCGATGACGGCCTCGACGATATATCGGTCGACAGTTTGTCCGAGATCCAGCTTCAACGCGGTCTCCTCGGAGATAAAATCCGAAGATTGTGCACTACCATAGATCGACGCCCGCTTTGCTTAGATAGGGTCAACGACCTGCCCACGTGCCCTAGGGGCACTCGACAGTAAGCTTATAATTGCCTTCTGCGCCTTGGAATCCCTCGACGATGAAGAGTACGTCAACGATGCCATTGGCGCCGTTGGGATGGTCCCGTTCCTGATCTCTGAACGTCCCGTCGAAGTGGCCACCGGGGCCCCACGGGGTGGTGTCGCAGGTTCCGTCCGACAGATCGCCGAGCACGATCCAGGAGGCCCAGGCATCCATGCACGACTCTACCCGGACCTTGACACTGTCTCCCTGCGCCAGCCCCTCGAAGATGTATACACGCTCGCTCCCAGCCATATCGCCAGGTTGAAGGGTCTCCAGCTCCTGCAGATAGTCCCAGGTGTTGTAGTCGAAGTCGTTCCGACCGCCGGTGTTGGTGTGGAAGATCACGTCATCGCACTGCAGCACCTGGGTCAGGCACTGCTCTCCTCCGGCACCCGGGTTCGGCGTCTGCCCAGTGTAATCGGCCGTGCAGTCCAAGGGATCGTCGGTGTCGGTGTCGGTGTCGGTGATGTCGGTATCGGTGTCCGAGTCGCTGTCGCTGTCCGTGTCGGCGTCCGTATCGGCATCGGCATCGACATCGCCGTCGCCATCCGGATCGGTATGTATACCGCCCGCGTCGGTATCAATGCTCTTACTTCCAGCGTTACAACCGGTCATCGCCAGCAACGCGCAGATCCACCACTGCCTCATCGCGACTCCATCTACCCAGGTGAACAGACTACCTTAGTCACATTCGACGGTGAGCTTGTAATTGCCTTCCACACCTTGGAATCCCTCGACGATGAAGAGCACGTCGACCTCGCCATTCGCGGCATTCGGATGGTCGCGGAACTGATTGCGGAACGTGCCATCGAAGTGGCCACCGGGTCCCGTAGGATCGACACTATTGCAGGTCTCGTCGGACAGATCGCCGACGAGAATCCACGAGGCCCACATGTCCCCACAGGACTCGACCGTGACCTTCACGCTCTCACCAGAGTCGAGTCCCTGAAACACGTAGGCGCGCTCGGAACCCGCAAGATCTCCGGGGTTGAGCGATCCGAGCTCCTGCAGATAGAGCCAGACGTCGTAGTCGAAGTCGGTGCGACCGCCCGTGTTGGTGTGGAAGAACACGTCGTCGCACTCGATGATCTCCGTGATGCACTGCAGTCCGAGGCCAGCACCGGGATTCGGCGTCTGCCCTGTATAGTCGGCAGTGCAGTCCAGATCGTCGGGCGTCGCATCGGTGTCGGTATCGGTATCGGTATCGGCATCGGTATCGACGTCGGTGTCGCTATCGGTGTCGGTATCGGTGTCGGCGTCGCCCGGATCGGTGCCGACGCCGGAATCACTGCTGTCGGTGCCCTTGTCGGCGCTCGTACAGCTGACGAGGAGCAATGCCAACCACATCCAGTTCTTCATGAGCCCATCTCCTGTCCCCATTGACACTACCCGACGACCAGGTTGACCAGCCGCCCCGGAACATAGATTTCGCGCCGGATCGCCTTGCCCTCGATGTGGCGGGCGACGCCTTCATCGGCCTTCGCCGCCGCGAGGATTTCGTCCTTGGAGGCATCGGCGGCGACTTCGATCTTCGCCCGCATCTTGCCCATGACCTGCACGGCGATGGTGATTGAGGCGACCTTGAGCTTGTCCTCGTCCCACTCCGGCCACGGCTCATACTCGATGCTGCCTCGCTCGTGACCCAGTCGCTCCCACAGCTCTTCGGCCATGTGAGGCGCAAAGGGCGAGAGCACCAGCAGGAATTTCTCCAGCCATGCGACCGGAACCTTCTTCGCCTTGGTGGCCGTGTTCGAGAAGATCATCATCTCCGAGATCGCGGTGTTGAAGCGCATGCCTGCGATGCCCTCCGAGACCTTCTTGATGGCCGCGTGCAGCGCGCGCTCCAGGTCGGCGTCTTCGACGACATCGTCCACCAGTTTCTCGGCCCGCTCGCCGCTGTGGTGGTCGACCACCAGCCGCCAGACGCGATCGAGGAATTTGCGAGTCCCGGAGACGCCGGAGTCCTCCCACATGGCCCCGTCTTCGAGGGGGCCCATGAACAGCTCGTAGAGCCGCAGGGCATCCGCGCCGTATTCGGCGCACATGTCATCGGGATTGGTGACGTTGTATCGAGATTTCGACATCTTCATCACCTTGGTGTGGACCACCTTCCCCGAGTCCTTGACGACCCAGTCTTCGCCCTTCTCCTCGACTTCTTCGGGGTAGTAGAACTTGCCCTTGCCGTCGGGGCTGTCGTTGTACGACATGGCGTGGATCATGCCCTGGTTGAACAGGCGCTGAAACGGCTCCTTGGTGGAGACCAGATCCAGGTCGTACAGCACCTTGTGCCAGAACCGCGCGTAGAGCAGATGCAGAACCGCGTGTTCCGCTCCGCCGACGTAGAGGTCGACGGGCATCCAGTACTTCTCCTCGTCGGCTTCCCAGGCGAAGTCGTCGGACTGCGGAGAGATGAAGCGCAGGTAGTACCAGCAGGATCCGGCCCACTGCGGCATGGTGTTCAGCTCGCGGACCGCAGGTTTTCCCGACGTCGGATCGGTCGTCTGGACCCAGCCCTCGGCGCGGCCCAGGGGCGGGCGACCGTCGGGTGTGGGCTTGAACTCGTCCAACAGCGGCAGGGGCACCGGCAGTGAATCCTCGGGCAGCGGCACGACCGTTCCGTCTTCGAGATGGATCAGCGGGAAGGGCTCTCCCCAGTACCGCTGCCTGGAGAACAGCCAGTCGCGCAGGCGATACTGGATGGTGCCGTTCCCGCAGCCTTCGGCCTCGAGCCAGGAGATGATCGCGGCCTTGGCGTCTTCGATGTTCTTGCCATCCAGGAATCCGGAGTTCACGTGGGCGCCGTCCCCCGTGTACGCCGCCTCGGCCAGATCTCCGCCAGAGACGACCTCGACAATGGGCAGTTCGAATGTCTTTGCAAACGCGTAGTCGCGCTCGTCGTGGCCGGGACAGGCAAACACCGCACCGGTGCCGTACGTGGCCAGAACGTAGTCGGCGACCCAGATGGGGAAGCGTTGGCCATTCACCGGGTTCACAGCGTAGGCACCGGTAAATGCGCCGGTCTTGACCGCGTCCGCTGCCTGAGTCGTCCGGTCGCGTTCGGACATCTTTCCGACCTTGTCGCGGTAGGCCTGCACGGCATCTCGCTGCGCGTCGGTGGTGACCTGGTCCACCAGCGCATGCTCTGGAGCCAGCACCGCATAGGTCAGTCCGAACAGGGTGTCGGGCCGCGTGGTGAACACCGAGAATGTGGCGTCAGAACCCTCCAGCTGGAAGGTGATGTTCGCGCCCTTGGAGCGCCCGATCCAGTCGCGCTGTTGCTGCTTGATGCCCTCGGGCCAGTCCACGTCCTCGAGATCTTCGAGCAGCTTGTCGCCGTACTCGGTGATCTTGAACATCCACTGCTTCATCAACCGGCGTTCGACGGGGTCTCCGGTCTCAACGTACATGCCGTCCTTGACCTCTTCGTTGGACAGCACCGTGCCCAGCGCCGGGCACCAGTTGACCGGCACCTCGGCCTGGTAGGCCAGACCCTTCTCGTACAGCTTCAGGAAGATCCACTGGGTCCAGCGGTAGTAGCGGATGTCGCTGGTCGCCAGCTCTCTGTTCCAGTCGTAGGACAGGCCCAGGCGGGTCAGCTGACCTTTGAAGGTCGCGATATTTCGCTGGGTGATCTCCCGAGGGTGTTTGCCCTCTTTGACCGCCTGGCGCTCGGCCGGCAGCCCGAACGAATCCCAACCCATGACGCGGAGCACATTGAAGCCCATCTTGCGCTTGGCCCGCGCGACGACATCGGTCGCGACATAGCCCTTGGGATGGCCGACGTGCAGTCCGGAGCCGCTTGGGTACGGGAACATGTCGAGCACGTAGTACTTCGGACGCGTCCGATCGGTCGGCGTATCGAAGGTGCCGTTGTCGTCCCAGAACTTCTGCCACTTGGCCTCGATGGCCGTGTGGTCGTAGCGCGCCATGACTTCGTCTCCTCAAGGTGATCGCCGTAACCCCCATCGCGATACGGGACACCTGAGATGGCGGACAGAAAGCGAGACAAGCTCAAACGGCTCACAACGGGCTGGGCGGGGCGGACGATGGGGGCGACCCGAATGGCCGCTCAGCTGGGCGGATCGGTGGTCAAGAAGGCCGTGCGCGCCGCTCGCGACGACGAAGATCTGGAGCTCGGAATCGCCCTGGCCGAACGCATGGATGGCATGAAGGGCCTGATGATGAAGATCGGGCAGATGGCCAGCTACCTCGAGGGCACCCTGCCACCTGCCGCCCAGGTCGCGCTCCAGAAGCTCCAACAAGGCGGAGATCCCCTCGAGTACGAGGCCATCGCCGAAGTCGTTGAAGAGGCCTTCGGCAAACCCATCGCGGAGGTCTTCGAGCGATTCGACGAGGAGGCCCTGGCAGCGGCGAGCATCGGACAGGTGCATCGCGCGACGGCCCACAACCGAGAAGTAGCGGTCAAAGTGCAGTATCCGCAAATCGCGAAGACCATGGAGATCGACCTCGGCAACGCCCGCAGGCTCGGACTGCTCGCCGCCATCGGCACCAAGGTCGACAGCAATCTGTTCGTGCAAGAGCTCCGGGAGCGATTTCGTGAGGAGTGTGACTACTTGCAGGAGGCGGCCAACACCACCCTGTTTCGGCGCACCTTCGCCGACGACGAACGCGTCGTCATTCCCGAGGTCATCGAAGACCGTTGCCGCGGGAACGTCCTCACCACCGGGTTCGTAGAGGGACGACCTTTCTACGACTTCAAGGAAAACGCATCACAAGAGGAGCGGAATCTCGCTGGAGAGCTGATCTTCGAGTTCGCGTTCCGATCGATCTTCGGGCACTGCGCCTTCAACGGAGATCCGCACCCGGGCAACTACCTGTTCTTGCCCGAGGGCCGGATCTGCTTCCTGGACTTCGGCTGCGTCCGGTACTTCGGCCCCGCGTTCGTCGATGCGTGGAAGGCGCTCGCCAAGTGCACCCTCGAGGACCGCAGGGAGGACCTGCCCGAGGTCATGATGGCCACCGGCATGGTCGGATCCTCCAATTACGACTTCGACTATCACTGGAAGGTGATGCAGTACCTGTACAAGCCCTTCAAGACCCCGGGCTTCATCTACACCCACGAATACGTGGCCGAGTCCTACGAGGTGATGGTGCTCAAGAATCCCAACCAGCGAAAGACGGCGATGCCCGCGGAGTGGGTGTTCGTGAACCGGCTGCAATGGGGCATGAACAGCATCCTCGCCCTTCTCGGGGCCTCGGGAGATTGGCCGCGGATCTTCACCCACTGGGTGCATCAGCCGACCGTTCCGACTCCCAAACCACAGCGGCTGGAGATCAGCAGCTGACCGGCCAGATGAGGTCGGCAGCGTAGACCGGGAGGTCGGTGACCGAGATCTCGATCTGCACCTTGTGATTGGCCTTCTCGAGCACGTCCGACATCGGAACCGTCAACACGCCGCCCTTGGCCTCGAGATCGTAGTCCCTCACGTTGACCTCGCGCCAGGGACCCCAACCCGTCTTGTTGAACTCCCCGTCGGCGCGCTCTCCGAGCAGCGTTCGAGCCCGCATCTGCACGTCGCGATCTGGCGCTCCGGCCGGGATCTTCATGTAGAGCGTCTTCGGTTCGATGGCCGATCCGCGGTAGGCCGGGGTGTCCTTTTCGTCTCCGCACACTGGGCCCAGGCCGCGTAGGTCGAGGTCGATCCACCCGCCCTCCGACCAAGGCAGGACACAGCTCTTCCAGTCCGATGGCTCTCCTGGGCACCAGGTCGCCAGCTCGAGTGGTTCTCCGGGCTTGAACGGTTTGGTCTCCCGATCTGAAGCGAGCGAAGTCGCCTCTACCCAGCCCCGCACACTGCAGGACCACACGCGAGGCTCGGAGCCGGTGTCGTCGGGAACGCGTTTCTCTGTCGATACCCACGCCCAATCGTCAGCCCGATGGAAGACCTGTATCTGAGCACCCGTCGGAGCGGTGAAGACATCGCCGCCCTTCCTGCCGGACTTCAGCGTGATGGGTTCTTTCTGAACGAACTGCACCTCGGGGTTCGCCGGTTTGCCTTTCACGCAGCGCTCGCCAACCGGAGACGGACGGGTGTCCTCGCCCCAGAAGTGCCAGATCATCTGGTGCGTGCGGATGTGGCCCGACTTCGGATCCCCCTTTCCACCCAGGATCGCGGACTCTCCGACCTTCTTTCCCCAGCCGCCGAAATGAAGCCACCCCTCGATGCCCTCGGCTTCGAGAACCGATGCCTTGACCTCGCAGTGCTCCTCCGGAGGTTCCCGAAGGGACTCGAAGTGATTCGACACCTTGAAGCCCGGTCGCTGCGCGGCGATCAACCACTCGTCCACCGTTGGCAACCGGCGCTCGGATTCCCGGCACGCGCCCTCTTTCGGCAGCACGGTGTCGGCGATCTCGAAGGCATCGACGTAGACCTCCCGATCCCCAATTGTATAGATCCCAGCTGGGACCTCGATGGCCAGCGCCGCTGCGACGAACCAGATCATGGGCCCCGCCAAGCGGCGAAGATCTCGGCATAGGGCTCGCGTTTCTGCAGCTCTCCACTGCGGATCTCGCGGCAGGTGGGCTCCAGAAAGCGCCGTGCCGCCCCCTGCCCCGCCCACATCCACGCGTACGCGGACCCGGAGAAGGTTCGAATCAGCCAGTCCAGAAGGCGCTCCAGCCCCCGGTCACCGTCTTCGTCATACGCCAGCATCAGGTCGACGGCGTAGGCCCTGCGTTCCCAGAAAGCGCGCTGGGTGCGTCCAGCAGGCATTGGAGCGACCAGGTACGACGCGTAGAACAGCGCACCGTGCTCGATCATGTCGAGCTGATGCACGAGCTCGTGAGCGAGGATCCGAGCCAACTGATCGCGATCGAACTCCGCCATCGGGCGAGGCAGATAGACCGTCTTGCCGAGGACGGTCGTGTAGGCCGTCGAGAAATCCGGGGTGATAGGTCGCAGAACGACGCCCAGGGCGCGCATCAGCCGCGAGTCTGCCTTGTGCACGATCCGCAGGTCCGGGACGTGGCCCCGAACCATTTCCAAGACCCGATCGAGGCGGTCAGCCGCCAGCGATTCGCTCGGGCTGCGCCGACATGACATTCATCAGCTGGCGGATGAGATCCCGCTGACGGCGGACGACGAAGTCATAGATGAGACGTTGATTGCTCAGGCCGTCGGGGCCTTCGGGCACGAGGTGAATGCCCAATCGAAATGAACTGCCGGTCAGGCGTCGCTCGCGGACGGTTCCATGCATCGCGACGGCGAGGGTGGTCTCGGGCAGAAAGATCTGCAGGTCGACTTCGTCGCCGACCCGCTCGGCGACATCGGGGTCGACGAGAACGGCCAGGCCCGTGGTGGAGATATCGAGGAGCTTGCCGCGGCCCACCTCTCGACGATTGTTCCGCAGGGAGACCATGGCCTCGCCGTCTCTGGCGCGCGGCTTGGCACGAAAGGCCGAGCGTCGACTGAAGATCTCGGACGGCGCAGATTCCGGAAGGTGGAACGCCACGCCAACGGCAGAGGCCGACACGTATTTCACGATCCCGCTGAGTTCGATTCGCGCCAGGAGCTGGTCGCTGGCGAACATGATCCGGACTTCGGCGTCGACGGCGAAACCCTCGGGCAGCACATCGAAGGCCACTCGAGCCCCGGCTGCCGTCAGATTCTCGAGCCGGCCGGGAACGAGATCCGTCACCCCCATCTCAACCAGCACGACGTGGCTCAGTCCAGCGCGATAGAGCGTTCGGCGTTCCCAGTCCATCCCACGTTCTAACAGGAGAAGGCCCATGTGGTGGAAAGTCGCGGGGGTGGTGGGCGCGATGGGTGTCGTACTCGGCGCCTTTGGCGCTCACGGTCTCGAGGGGCGCGTGCTCGATCCCCACCTGCTCGAGGTCTGGGACACGGCGGCGCGCTACCATCTCGTGCACGCTCTGGCCCTGCTCGCAGTCGCCGCACACCCGGCCAAACCGCGGGTTGCCGGCGCGCTGTTCCTCGCGGGCATCGGCTTCTTTTGCGGATCGCTTTACCTCATGACACTATCGGGCCTCACCTGGCTCGGGGCCATCACTCCCATCGGCGGCGTCTGTTTCATCGCCGGGTGGTTGGTCCTGGGTTTTTCGTCGACTCAGCGGACGGATGCTTAGCGTTTACCTCGCCACACTAGGCTTCGGAACAGTCCTCATCGGCATCTCTCTGATGTTCGGTGGCGCCGACAAGGACTTCGACAAGGACCTCGACCTCGACCACGACGCCGACCACGACTTCGACCACGACGCCGATCACGACTTCGACCACGACGCCGACCACGACTTCGATCACGACGCCGACCACGACTTCGACCACGACTTCGACCACGACGCCGATCACGACTTCGACCACGATCACGACGTCAATCATGAGTTCGACGGAGAAGCCGAAGAAATGGACGTGCAGGGCGTCGCCGAAGGGGGATCAGAGGCGCTGTGGATCCCGTTCCTCTCCATGCGATTCTGGTCGTTCGGGACGGCGACCTTCGGCCTGACAGGCACCCTCCTGGTCCTCAGCAGTGTGCCGGAAGCGGCCACCGCTGTGATGGCGAGCGTGATGGGAATGGGCATCGGAATCGGCGCCGCGCGCTTCTTCCGCGCACTGAAGAAGGACACCGTGACGGCGGAGACCAGCCTCAAGTCCTACGCCGGCGAGGATGCGCGGGTACTTCTACCCATTCGGCCCGGTGGAACAGGTAAAATCGTCATCGAATCCCTCGCCGGTCGCGTGGAGATGCCCGCGACGAGCCGAGACGGCAAGATCATCGACCGGGGCGCCACCGTGATCGTGGCGTCCGTTCGCGACGGGGTCGCCGATGTGTCCGCGCTCCCCACGATGACCGATAGCCAACGCGAGCGGGCGGCACGTGCAAAGCGTGCGGGACAGGCCGTCAAACAGCGCTGAACAGGCCACGGGGGCAATTGTCTGGCCCTCCGCGGCGTACACGCTGCGACGGGGTGAACGGGGCCGGCTTTCGCGCGGGTGTCGTTCCGGTTTATGTTCCGCATCCGCGGATCGCGATTATCGGGAGGTAGGGTGGCCCCTATTATTTTTGGTCTCCTCGGCGTAGGCGCCGGGCTGGCCATGGTCTTCAGTGTCTTTCTTGCCAAGCAGTTCCTTTTTGTCGGTAGACCGAATGAATTGCTGATCTTCTCTGGCCGTCAATACGCGCTCCCCGACGGGAGCACGGTGGGCTACCGGGTCATCCACGGCGGCGTCGCCTTTCGGGTCCCGCTACTCGAAAAGGTCGACCGCATGAAGCTCGGGACGATTCCCATCGAGCTCAATGTGACCAACGCGTATTCCAAAGGTGGAATCCCGCTTCAGTTGCACGCCATCGCCAACGTCAAGGTGTCGTCTGAGAAGCGCATCCACAACAACGCCATCGAGCGATTCCTGGGCCGCGGCATGGGCGAAGTCCAGCAGGTCGCGAAAGAGACCCTCGAAGGTCACCTCCGTGGAATCATCGCCCAGATGACCCCCGAAGAGGTCAACGAGGATCGCCTCAAGTTCGCCGAGGAGCTCGTTCAAGAAGCCAACGAGGACTTCGACCGCCTCGGGCTCCACCTCGACACGCTCAAGGTCCAGAACGTCTCCGACGACGTGCAGTACCTCGACAGCATCGGCCGCGAGCGACTCGCCAACGTGCTCGCAACCGCCGAGATCGCCGAGTCCACCGCCAAAGCCGACGCCGAAGAGGCCCAGGCAAAGTACAACCGAGAGGGACAGGTCGCCGACGAACACGCCGAGACCGAAATCCGCAAGAAGGAAAACGACCTCCGGCGCGCAGTAGCCGATCTCGAAGCCACCGCGAAATCCGAAGAGGAGCGCGCCGAGCAGCAAGCGCTCGCCGCCCGGGCGACCGCCGAGCAACAACTCCAGCAGATCCGCGCCAAGCTCGAGCACCTTCGCCTCTCGGCCGATCTCGTGCTCCCCGCCGAGGCGGGACGAAAGGCCGCCGAGATGAACTCCCGCGCTCAGGCCGCCCACATCGCTGCGGATGGCCAAGCCATGGCCGAGGTCCTGCAGATGATGACCGACGTGTGGCTCCAAGCTGGGGACGACGCCAAGGATATTTTCCTCATTCAGCAGCTTGAGACTGTGCTGTCGACCGTCACCGACAAGGTCAATCAGATCGAGATCGGCGAAGTCACCTTGCTGGACGGCGGAGACGGCTCCGCACTTCCGGGTCACATCGCAGCGCTTCCCGGAACGGTCGCGGCCGTGCTCAGGGAGTTCCGCGAAACCACTGGCGTCGATGTCACCGGCATCCTCTCCGGCGTCAACCCGTCGTCCGCTGACGACGACGACCCATCCGGAAAGGCCGCGCGGCGTGCTCTCGCGCAACGCGCCGCCGCCAAGGAGGTGTCCTCATGATGACCCTGCTCATCTCCATCGCCGGCGTTCTCGCCGTGGTTGGCGTCTCCGCCGTCGTCGCCGCGATCGGACTCGCTGGAAACCTGCTCTACATCTGCGAACCCAACGAGGTCCTCATCTTCAGTGGGCGTCGCCGCACCACCGCCGAGGGCAACAAGGGCTACCGCATCATCAAGGGCGGCCGCGGCTGGCGTGTCCCCCTGATCGAGAAGGTCGACCGCCTCGACCTCACAAACATGATCATCGATGTGAACTGCACAGGCGCCTACTCGAAGGGCGGTATCCCCCTGAACATCCAGGGCGTCGCAAACATCAAGATCGCCGGCCACGAACCCGCCCTGGGCGCTGCGGTGGAGCGCCTCCTCGACAAGAGCCGCGAAGACATCATCCGCATGGCCAAGGACGTGCTCGAGGGCAACCTGCGTGGCGTCTTGTCCCGGCTCACGCCAGAACAGGTCAACGAAGACAAGCTGGCTTTCGCCGAAAAGCTCCTCGAAGAGGCCGAGCACGACCTCGGCAAGCTCGGACTGGCGCTCGACACGATGAAAATCCAGAACGTGCACGACGATCGCGGCTATCTCGACAGCATCGGCCGCCGTCAGTCCGCCGAGATCATCAAGCGCTCTCGTATCGCCGAGGCCAAGGCCAAGGCCACCGCCATCACCCGCGACGCCGAAAACAGGCAGCGCGCCCGCCTGCAGCAGGTCGATGCCGAAGAGCAAATCGCCGTCGCACAAGCCGAGCGCCGTGTCGCCGACGCCCGCACGATGGCCACGGCCATGGTCGCCGAGCAGCGCGGTCAGGTCAACGCCATGGTTGCCAAGGCAGAAGCCGCTCTCGAAGCCGAGAGTGCGCGCGTCGAGAAGGTACGCATCCAGCTCGAGGCCGACGTCATCGAACCCGCCCGCGCCAACATGGAAGCCGGCATCGCCGACGCCCGTGGCCGGTCCTCTGTCATTCTCGAAGAGGGTCGCGCGACTGTGCAGGTCCTCGAAGAGATGATCAAAGTCTGGAGGGAGGCCGGCGACAATGCCCGCGACATCTTCCTCATGCAGAAGCTCAACGTGGTCATGCAGTCGCTGGTCAGCACCATCGGCAATGTGAAGGTCGACCGCATCACCATGCTCCCGGCAGACACCCAGGGTGGCGACACTGCACGCAAGGCCGTGCGGCTCGTAGAGGAGCTCAAAGGCGCAATTGGTGTCGATCTGCCCATGCTTCTCGAGACGGCCGCTGGCAATATGGGCGGCAAGAAGAACCTCTAGGAGCCCTATGGGCGGCATGACGCTGGATCGAATGGACGAGTTGATCCGGCGGGTCGCTCCAGAGGCGGTCCGCGACGACGGTACCTGGGAGTTCGACCTCGAGGGCCATCCGGTCCAGATCATCACCCACGAGCCGATGGACCGGATGCGGATCATCGTGCCCATCGCCGAGTCAAAAGGCATGACCGCCCGGATGTTCGAGCGAATTCTCCAGGCCAACTTCGACTCGGCTCTCGATGCGCGCTACGCCATTGCCCGGGGGATTATCTGGGGTGCATTCATCCATCCGCTCAAGGCGCTCGAAGACGACGAGTTCCTGTCGGGCCTGGCCCAGACGGTCACCCTGAGGGCAACGTATGGGCGCTCCTTCTCCAGCGGGGCCCTGGTGTTCGGAGGCGGCGACAGCGCCGTGCTCCAGGAACAGCTTTTCCGCCGGATCATGGACCAGGCCGGGGACATCTAGCAGATTGCCGACCCGCTAGTTAGGGAACGGGTCCGCGAACGGAGCTCTCCCTGGAAACGCTGTACGGCAACACAAACGGCCTCAAACCGGCGCAAGCCCGTTCCCTGCGCGCCCTCTACCAGCGCCGCGTCGACCGCACCGAGTTCATCAGCCCCCAGCTCGCCCGCGCCCTTACGGAGCTCTCCAAGGAGGTCGGGCGTCGAATCGGACTGCTCATCGATCGCCAGGGCCGGATCGCCCACGTGATCGTCGGCGACCCGAACCGCGTCTTCCTCCCCGAACTTGGCTTTCGACGAGCGGGCTCAGGGCGCTTCCGAGGGCTGCGCCTGATCCTGTCGTCCCTGCGACCCGACGGGCTCTCGGAGGATGATCTGACCGACCTCGCGCTGCTGCGCCTGGACGCGGTCATCACCATTCGCGTGCTCGCCGACGGACTCCCGGGACCGGTGCAGTACGGTCACCTGCTGCCTCCCGACTCGGTCGACGGAGCCCTGTGGCGGATCGAGGACGTCGATTCGGTACACGCCTGGAAGGACGATTGGGGCGCGTTCATCGGGGATCTCGAAACCCAGTTCGCCCGGAGCCCTCGTCTCAAGGAGACCGCGGACGCCGATGGGGTCATCCTCGTCGGCATCACCCTTCGCAACCCAGACCGGGCCAAGCGCAGCCTCAACGAGCTGGCGCGACTGGCCGAGACCGCGGGACTCAGAGTCCTCGATTCGGTACTCCAGGTGCGGTCCAAGCTCGATGGGCGCACCTGCATCGGCAAGGGCAAGCTCCAGGATCTGATCATCCGATCCATGCATCTCGGTGCCGAAGGCCTGATCTTCGATCGAGAACTCTCCCCTTCTCAGCTCCGGAATATCGCTACAACTACCGACCTGAAGGTCCTTGACCGCACCCAGCTCATCCTCGACATCTTTGCCCAACACGCACTCACCAGGGAGGGCCGTCTGCAGGTGGAGCTCGCCCAGCTCCGCTATCGCATGCCGCGTCTGGCCCTGATGCCGACCGCGATGTCCAGGCTCACCGGTGGCATTGGCGGCCGCGGACCCGGCGAGAGCAAGCTCGAGATCAACAAGCGACGCGCCCAGGAGCGCCTGACGCGACTGGAGCGCCAACTCAAGAAGCTCTCCAAGAACCGCGAGACACGCCGCAAGAAGCGCAAGCGCGCCGGGCTGCCGGTGGTGTC
>Ga0315336_1001405_pt1 | contig 47281 bp, 41 predicted proteins | sample ASW5metaG_FD_204512 | JGI IMG/M metagenome (GOLD analysis project Ga0315336, IMG submission 204512) | Ammonia-oxidizing marine archaeal communities from Monterey Bay, California, United States - ASW #5 | ecosystem: Environmental > Aquatic > Marine > Intertidal zone | place: USA: California... | reverse complement strand
CCCCAAAACCCTTTGATGGACGACGTTGACCCCCAATTGCGTCAAGTCGAAACGCGCGACAACCGGGTGTTGGGACAGGTTCTAGTTCTCTGTTGCGCGTGTTATTCTCGTTTCGTCGGAGAGCGTGTTTTCTCGATGACTACAAACTCTTGCGTGCTCTGCTTTGCTCAGGAGGGATACGGGAAAAGCGGCGGGTTTCTCGCCGTTCGGCCCTCATCCTAACCTTCTCCCAGAGGGAGAAGGGACTTGGACATGCGATCTCAAATAGAATCGCATTGCCGGCGGCACGTTGTGCGCCTCCATCCAGGCGCGACTATTTCCATGGTGGCGTGTCCGGCAACCTCTTGTCGAACTCGGCGATCAGCGACGCTTCGTAATCGCCCGCGTATTCTTCATTGAGAAACCGGTGGCAGGATTCGTTCAAAAAGCGATCCCAACTCGTGTCTTCGTCGCCCGGATTGATCGGGTAGAATAGGGCGCCGACCGCCTTGGCCGCCTTCATGTCGCCCGGGGCATCGCCGATCATGAGCACGTGGTTCTTCGCATAACCACGTGAAGAACACGCGCCCAGTGATTCCTTTTTGCTGCCGATTTCCTGTCCGCAAATGGCCGCTACGTATTTTTCGATGTCGTGCTCCTGCCATTCCTTGGTGAGCGCTACGTTGGGCGTCGCCGAGCAGACGATCATGTCGGCCACGGTGCTGAGTTTTTCGAGGCTTTCACGCACGTTGGGAAACGGGGGCACGTCGCGGACGATGCTGGCGACCGTGTCATTAACGGCCGTCGACCACGAGAGTGCGTGTTCCAATTCCGGGTCGTGCGTATTGCTGACTTCCTGTTCCAAAGCCGGGTTGCCTAGTTTCGTTTCGCGATCAATCCAATTTCGGACCTGCGCGAGTTTGGGAACGCTGACGCCTCGGGCGATCACTTCGGGTCGTTCTTCGAGCAGGTCCATGGTCATCGTCAGAGCCGGAAAGCGGTTGATGCCCCGCCATTTCGAATACAAGTTCACAAACTCGGCCGCTTCCCGCGCATATTTCGAAACCGCCTGCAACCCGAACGAATTGATCGTGTTGGGAATGAAGCATTCCTTGTGTTTGACCTCCATCGTATCGAAGGCGCAACCGTCCGAATCGATGCCGATCAGAAAATCGTGTTGCTTCGTAAACGTTTCGAGCGGGCTCTGCGACACCGGGCGATACTCCCCAAACAAACAGTGCGATCAGGCACATCCCATTATGAATCTCAAGTTTTCAACGCCGAGCGGCATCGGTGGTTTCGCGCGGGCCTCGACGCGAAGCGCCAAAACAGGCCCCGTCGTGACTTACGCTATAGCGACGGCGGATCAAGCTGACGACGTCCTATCCGCTTGCGGCTCATATTTTGCCAATCTTTGGTCGGCAAACGTTGGTTTCAGTTCTGCAAGGCGAATCCGTCCGTCGATCAATGGAATGCTGGGCCAATCGTTTCCAATAAGAGGCTTGGCGTAGTCGACGAACTCGTCGGTGACGTCGGTTCCGCATTCACTGATCCAATTCGCGGGGAATTCCCGCTCGCTGTTGGCAACGTCGGAAAGCGGCACCTTGTCGAATCGCACGCTGTAGATAGGGCCGTCGTTGCGCAGGATCGTCGACATATAGCCGCTCTCACCGGCCGCCGCTAAGTGAGCCGCCTTTTGACCGGCGGCGTAGGCCTCGTCGAGATCGACCGTCGAGGCATACGCCATGTTGTGCCTCTGGTCGGTTCCCGGCACGTTGGCCCGGGCGGCGCCTTTGGCGGCCAGCCCCTTCGCGTTGAGTGCATTGATGACTGACTGCGCGACGGTGATTTGACTCGAGCTGAATTGCGTATGTCCGAATGAATCCTTCGACTCACCGATGTCCCCCACTTGCAAGCCTTCGCTCAGAACAACAATCACGCGGCCGTCTGTCTTGAGTTGATCGTTGACGTTGTCGGCGAGTTGCTCGATCGTGATTTCACGTTCGGCGAGATAAATTTGCAGCGGCAACTGGCGGTCCGGGTCGGCGAGCCTGGCGGCCGCGGGAATGAACCCAATTCGCCGCCCCATGGCTTGCAACACGAGCACCGGATCTGCGGGGCAGCTACCGGCGTTTTCTTGGTTGGCGAACTGTACCATATGCGCCCAATAGCGAGCGGTGCTGCCGTATCCGGGCGTGTGGTCGATCAACTGGAACTGACTGTCGCCGACGTCGTTGTCGATGGTTTTGGGAACACCGACACCGATGAGGTCAACACCGCGATCGCGGGCCAACAAGGCTACCTTGTTGGCCGTGTCCATCGAGTCGTTGCCACCGATGTAGCAGAAGTAGCCGACGTTGTGCGCCTTGAAGATTTCGATGATGCGGTCGAAGTCTTCGTTCTGGTTTTCACGGAGCTTGTAGCGGCAGGTGCCGATCGAACCGGCGGCCGGCGTGGTACGCAGGAGCGCGATCTCGCTGGGATCTTGGGCTGTCAGATCGAGCAATTCTTCTTTGAGAACGCCTTCGATTCCATGCCAGCCGGCATAGACGGTCCCGATTTGAGGCAGGTCGCGAGCCGCCTCGACCAATCCACGCAAGCTGTTGTTGATGACGGGAGAGGGACCGCCGGATTGGGCGACGATCAAATTCCTGGGTGCGGGCACTGCGAAGGTTCCACTGAAAAAACACGTAAGGTCGGGCGATATTCACGCTGCCAAGGCAGATCGAGTCCGGTGGGCATCGCAGAATCCTGACGGCCATGAATCGCAGGAGGCGAGCGTGCGACGGCGAGGCGTTCGACGGATCTCTCGACAGCAAAAGTATTTCGAACGCATTGAGAAGCAAATTCCGCGACGAAGCTCGCGAGGCCGACCATGGCTCGGGTCCGTATGATATCCGATTGTCGGCCGCAATTCAAAAGCACCGGTGGAAAGCGTACTCTTGTTGCCAAGGGTCGGCGGAGGCGCGGTGTCAACGTGAGAAGCCGGCTGCCAGCGGCGCAGGAGCAAAAACTGCTAGATCCCGTTCGGGATGACTGTGGCGGCTATCGGACGATTCTTGGTCTTTGAATATCGTCTCTACGCCGCCAGAACCCGCTACACTTATGTCGAATGCGCTCTAGCGGCACAGAAACCAACCGCTCATCTTGGAGCAACAGTTGATTGTGCAGAGTTTCGTGCCGGCCCACATTCTGCTGCACCAGGGGGCATCCTTGTCGATGACGACAACGGGCTCGTTCAACTCGAAGGTGTGCGGCAACGAGTAGAGATCAGCCTTGAGAATTCCCTCGACGAGGCTCGCAGGAGAGACACGTGGTGGCGAGTTGGCGTGAATCAGCCCGGGCGACATCAGCGCATCGGTCACATACTCGGCACAGTGCAGGCCCTCTGCCCGCCGGCCAGTAAGATGATGTTTGATGCCGTACGCCCGCCCGAGTTGCTTGTTGAGAGACGTTTCGAATGCCTGCGCCTGTTCCGCGGAAAAGGGCGTACAGGGATGAAATACGTGAATTGCGTCCGGACTTTGAGAATCCAGGTATTCTTCGAGCAGCTGTTTGCGGACGCCGACGCCGTTTGCGCAGTCATAGACTACGGGATGCCCCTGCTCAACGACGACCGCGGCCACGTGCGTGTACGGGCTGGCGGTAAAGACCCGCACTGCTAAGCAGTCACCCTGACTGAGTATGAGCGTGCCGGTTTGAACGTGTTCTGCCAGCACGCTGGCTGCTTCGTGATTCGAAGCCAGCGCATTGACCGGTTGTGGTGAACCAGCGACGAGAGCCGCCGCGATGAGCATGAATTGCATCGACTGCCTCTTTCTCGTTCGTCGTCACATCAGATTCATTCGAGGATCACGGATAAAACGGTCCTCAATCAGTACGCACCGCGTCGCTAATGATAACGTCGAAGGCTCACCGAGGGACCATGCCTTTTTGTGGATATGCCGTATCTCTTTATACGGGCATATCTTGCGAAAACAGACCGTCTGGCGATCGGTTGTGGACTCGCGCCCACGAAGCTCGATCGACCTGACGAATATTCCGCCATGATGCGATCTTCGTCGACGGTCCGGATCGCAATACGGTCACCGAAACGTCAGTCCGTCAATGTATCCCGTTGCTCAGGAACCGACGCGGCAGATGTAGCACTTCAGGTAGTCGGTTTCGGGGCAATGAACCGACCTGGGATGATCGGCCGCGGAGCCGCGGGCCTCCAGAATCTGGATGGAACGATTCGTTCGGACCGACACGGTCGAGAGCATCGATTCGAAGTCCTTCTTGCTCACCAGCCCGGAACAACTGCAGGTGACCAGCAGACCGTCGGGCTTGAGTGCTTCAACGGCCATTCGATTCAAGCTGAAATAGCCGCGTAGTGCTTGTCGCAGGCCCGCGCGATGCCGCGTCATTTTTGGCGGGTCGAGAATGACGGTATCGAACCGTTCCCCCGCCTCGAGTAGTTTTTCGAGTGCTTCGAACGCTTTTGCCTTTTCGAAACGGAAGCGGTCATCGACGCCGTTGAGCGCGGCGTTCTCGCGAGCGAGTGCCAAGGCGGGCGCGGAAACATCGACCCCAAGCACTTCCCGCGCGCCGCCCAGTTTGAGGGCGGCCACACCGAACGCCCCGCAATAGCAGAACAGATCGAGCACCCGATGCCCGGCCACGTATTGGGCGACGGCCGCCCGATTGTCGCGTTGATCGAGGTACAGGCCGGTCTTCTGCCCCTCAGTGACGTCGACGCCGAAACGCAGGCCGTTCTCCTCGATGAACAGTGGCCGCGGCGGCGGTTCACCCGCCAGCAGCCCGTCGGCGAGCGTTAGACCCTCGCTTTCACGGATTCCTTTTTCGGTTCGCAACCAGATGCCGGTCGGCTCGAGCTTTTCCTTCAGCAGTTCAGCCAGCATCTCCTTACGCGTTGCGAGGGCGGCACTGGTCAACTGTAGACAGAGCGTCTCGCCGTATCGGTCGACGATCAGCCCCGAAAGTCCGTCGGCTTCGCTATACACGACGCGATACGCTGATTCATTGCCGGCATCGGGAAACAGCCGCTTTCTCAATGCAATGGCTCGATCGATTCGAGACGACCAAAACCCGCGGTCGAGGTCAGTTTGATCGTTCCAAGCAAACAGCCGAACGCGAATCTGACTCGTTGGATTGTAGAGCCCGCGAGCGATGAATTCGCCGTCATGCGCAAACAGATCGACAACGTCACCCAACTTCGGTTCCGGTTCGACGCGGGCGATCCCTCCCGCGAACACCCAAGGGTGGCGGTTGAAGAACGGCATCGCCTTACGAGGCTTGAGTATGACTTTCGCTGGGGGGGACATTGGTTGTGCCATGTGTTCGGTCATTTATATTTCGCTTTGGAAGCCGTCCCACAAAATTACTCGAATGTCGGTGTCGGTCGATCGCGACCGTGTCGATCACGATGATCCACGGCCGACGTCCATAACGCCTGCCGACACTTTTCGTCGAAGGCCATAGTCGAGTGTCGCACCTTCAGCGAGTGCGACATGAGACCCTGGCGTGACAACGACTTTCAATTCCGGCCATCGGCACCGGTCAAACGTCGCCGGCCGCGTTCTGCGCCAAACGCTATTCGGCGTTGGTCTTGTTCGCGTTCGATACGTCCAAGCCCTCAGAATGCGATTTTTCGACTTCGGCGATATAGGCCAATGCCCGGTCGAGTTCGCTGCTCAGATGCCGAACGCGCAAGAGTGACCTGACTCGCGTTTGCAGCTCGAGTCGATTGACAGGCTTGCTGAGAAAATCGTCGCAGCCGGCGCGAACCGCCTTCTCGATATCGCCCTGCTCATTCAACGCGGTTACCATCAGAATGGGAATATCGCGGGTGCGCTCGTTTTCCCTCAACTTCTGGCAGACCTCGTAGCCGCTCAGTTTCGGCATCATGATGTCGAGCAGAATCAGGTCCGGCGCACACTCGTCGACCTTCTCCAGCGTCTCACTTCCGTCATGCGCAACGAGAATCTCGTAACCCTCATCCGCCAGGTAGACGTCGAGTAACTCACAATTCTGGATGTTGTCGTCGGCAATCAGAATCTTCGAGTCCGCTTGGTTCGACCCTTGATGGACCATTCTCCTGTCCTGTATCTACGACTCATTCTGTTCCACGAACGAGCCGTATTATAGGTAACGACGACCCACAGCGGTATCCCCACGTCGACAGGTCGCGGAAGTTTGATTTCGCCGCCTGACGGTCGTCATTTCGCGAATAAGTCGGCCAGAAGCCGGCTCGTCCTCTCGGAAAAATGTTCCGAGTTGGCGGAGTCGATTGCTTGTAAGTGACCATCGAGCATGCGGAGTGCTTCAAGCGTGTCGACGTCATACCACGGCGGCAACAGCGCGAGGCTGGCGCCGGCCCGGCGGAGACGTTCTAGCGTCTGCGAAAAAACGCGGTTGCTTCCCCATTCGATCTCATTGAACAGCGGCCGCGACGCCGATCGTTGACCGATGAGATAGTAGCCGCCGTCCGTGGCCGGTCCGAGTACGCAATCGTGCGCCGAAAGCTGCTCGAAGGCTTCATGCACGATATCAACCGGCAGCGACGGGCTGTCAGAACCGATGACCACGACGTGTTTCGCGCCGCCGGCAAACGCGTCGCCAAAGAACGCTTCCATTCTTTCCCCTAGCGCACTCGAGGGTTGAGCCCACAACTCGTAATTCGCGGCTCCCAGCGTCTGAAAATAGTCTCTGCTGGGTTGATCGTCGGGCGCATAACACAGGAATCGTTGATCGGCCGTGCTGCCAAACCGCTCGGCCAGATCACCCACGAAGGCCGCCGCGAGGTCAGCGGCACGCTGTTCTCCTAAGTCGACGGCGATCCGGGTCTTGACTCGCCCCGGCACCGGTTGCTTGGCGAAGATTCCGAATACATCCATCGCTTCGGGATTCTGCATGCGATTCGACGGCTCCACAAACGGTGAAAAGACTCGGCTTCATGGCGACAAGAAGGTTCACTTCGCTGACGTCACCGATACACGGCTCTTGTCGTCGAAGCCAGCCTTGATGCGAGCATCCGGATACGTCTCCCTGTATACCACGTCAACTCGCTCCGCCCCCATCCTGTTCCGTACCGTCGAGTAATCGTCTCAACAGGGCCTCGCTCACGTGTCCGCGAAAACGGACCTTCCCGTCAAACTCGACCACGGGGACACACGTGCCATAGTCTTGCGTGAGCTGCGGATTCTGGTCGACGTCGACTTCCTCGATCTCGGGTAGCTCGGCTTGGTACGCCAACAAAGTGTCTTTCGCCTGATCACAGAGGTGGCAATCGGCGCGGGTGTAAAGGATCACTCGATTGAATAGCCGTCGTTCTCGCGGTGACCCCGTCGTTTCATCTCCGGCCGAAGCCGCCGTCGCACGATGGGCATCGCGCCCACGCAACAAGCTCCACCCAGCGCCGAAAAACATCAAACCGATGAAGTACCAAATCGATCGGTTGATATACCAGGATCTCGGCATGCGAAACGGCAAATCCCCCTGGCCGTCAACAAATGCCAGCACCACAACCACGACCGCGAGGACCAAGCAAGCCGTTCCGGCGAGCGGATGCGACGCTTCGACTTGTTGGGATTCATCGTTCATGTTGTCAGCGTCCTCATCATTCGCCATGAATCGCGCGGCATTGAATGCGGAGCAGTCAACGAACCGGACGTTTTCGATAGTGCCAGCCGGTAGCCGGTTTATTGCGTCGACGTGTACTGTCGAATCGGCGCAAGGTCAAGAGAAAGGTCCATCCGCGTTGGATATTTGCGTCGGCGGCCCACATCACAGACCGTCGCGTGTCAGAAATTCAAAGAGCGGCCAACGGCGTAATTCGAGTTCTTGAATGTCGCACTAGCCAGACGTCGAGTCCGTTGGTACGTTAGATAGAGACATTTGCTGTAATTTCTTCTCGGATTCGCCGCCGGAGGGCCAAATTTCGTCAAGGTGAATCACGAACAGGAGTATTGCGCGACTCGTGATCGCTGCACCATTCGGGCCGTAGGGGCGCTGGTACGATGGCAACTAAGCTGACCGCCGAGTCATTCGTGGAGGTTGTCCGCAAGAGCGGCCTCGTCGAAAACACTCAACTCGACCGGTTGCTGGTTGCGCTGCAAAACGACGGCGTCTCGATCTCCACGCCCGAAGCCATTGCCCAGGGCCTCATCACGCGAGGCGCCGTGACACAATGGCAAGCTAACAAGTTGCTGGCCGGCAAGTACAAGGGGTTCGACCTCGACAAGTATCGGCTCATGTCGCTACTGGGGCGCGGCGGCATGAGTTCGGTCTATCTCGCCGAGCATCTCGTCATGCAGCGGCGGGTTGCCATCAAAATTCTGCCTGCCAAGATGGTCGACGACTCGTCGTACCTGGGCCGTTTTCACCGCGAGGCTCAGGCCGTTGCCGCCCTGGACCACAAGAATATCGTTCGGGCATTTGATGTTGCTCATGTCAAAGACGGCGGCACGTCGATCCACTTTTTAGTGATGGAGTACGTGGACGGCCCCAGCCTGCAGGATCGTGTGATCAAGGACGGCGTGCTCGACATTACGACAGCCGCCGATTACATTCGCGCGGCGGCAGACGGGCTGGCGCACGCGCATCAAGCGGGAATGGTTCACCGCGACGTCAAACCGGGAAACTTGCTCGTCGACGGCGGCGGAGTCGTAAAGATATTGGATCTGGGCCTAGCACGGTTTTTCGACGACGACGACTCGTCGTCACTTACGGTCGCCCACAACGAGAAAGTATTGGGCACCGCCGACTATCTCTCGCCAGAACAGGCACTCGACAGCCACACCGTCGACGCGCGTTCGGACATCTATAGCTTGGGTTGCACGCTCTATTTTCTTCTCTCGGGCCAACCTCCTTTCAATAAGGGGACGTTGACCCAGAAGCTGATGAACCACCAGACGAAAGAGCCCGAACCGATCGAGACGTTTCGGGCCGATGTTCCCAAGAGTCTGGCTGTGATTCTCCGTCGGATGATGGCTAAGAAGGTCGAAGCTCGATACAAGACGGTCGCCGAAGTTTCGCGGCAACTGTCCCTTTGGTTGTTGCAAAACAGCAATCTCCAAGGGAGCCCGGTCAAGCTGACCTCTTCGCGTGCCAACGTCGCAACGCAATACGGCCGAGCCGCCAAGACCGATGTGATTCCCGCCCGAAAGTCGGGTTCTGTGAATGCGAATTCATCGTTGGTCGCGAAGGGTTCATCGGTCAGCAAGGACTCCGCCGTCAGAAGGAAACAAAAGTCCAATGTGATGACATCAGGGAACACGTCTCAGTTGCCCGTCGCTGAGGCGCTGCCTGTTGACGAAGATGCCTCCGTTTCTCACACGGGGAGCTCGGGAGTGTTGGGCTCCACGTCGCTCAGTTCGACGCACATCGGATCGAGAAGCAGCAGTGTGCTTGTTCGTGGTCATTCCAGCAAGTCGTCGTTAATTCAACGCAAATCGTCGCGCATGGCAACGATCATTGTCGGCGGCGTGACCATCATCATCCTAGCCACAATCGGCAACTGGATTAACAATTCGCGAAAAAGAAACACAGAAGAAGCGCCGCCGATAGTCGATGCACTGCGACAAAAGGTCCTACCTTCAGAACTAAAGGTCGGACCGAATGAGAAGTATAAATCAATCGGTGACGCTTTGAAGGCTGCGCGAGACCGCTTCAAACCGGCGAGTCGCTTCGACCGACAGGTCATCAGCGTGGCCGGTGGCCACACGTACCGTGAGCGAATCGTACTCGATCGCGACGAACACACTTGGCCCTCTGGAATCCACATCGTTTCCAGAGGCAGAGAACGCGCCATTCTAGCACCGCGCGGCATTCCCCCGATCGTCCGCCTCGCGGCGGTGAGGCGTTTCGAAATTGAGGGTTTTGAACTGCGAGCGGAAGACAAGAAAGTCGCCGTCGTGCTCGATGGAGCTCTGAACGGATTGGCGCTGAGAAACCTTGTCATCTCGGGGTTCAGCGAGACGGGGATTTTGGGCACCAATGTAACAGGTGCGGCACGAGACGTGGCGGATGCGGTGTCGTTTGAGAGTCTGGTTTTTCGCGCTGGAAGCTCGCAGACAACGGGTGTTCGGCTGCGGACAGAGCAATCGCGTTTGTCCCACATTGATCTCAATGGCTGTCGCTTCAACGGTCCGATGTCCGTCGGTGTCGCGATCAAGGGGGATTCAGACGCCCTGACGATCCGGGACTCGATATTTGACGGCCTGGAATTCCCGATACGTTTCGATTCACAGGAAATGTTTCAGCTCTTGAATTTCGAACTCGCGCACAACACGTTTCGCAATTTCAGCTGCGGTATCGACTTTGTACGGTTGCCGTATGTTCGGGCCGGTCGAAGCGTCGATATCAGCGCAGCTCCAAGCCAGGGCAAAGACGCGCAAGAGGATGAGGCCCCAAGGGCGAACATGCGAATCGAATCAAACCTGTTTGTTGACGGGACGGGTCCCGAAGCGCGAACCGCCATTGGAACCCTGGAAGACTTGAGTAAACTCATGGCTGAGGGCGGATGTCAGGGAAACTGGACGAGTCGCTCCGCTTCCGATGTTTCGAATCCGCGGGATCTCGAGCTGTTTTCGCTTGGAACCAACCACTTTGCAACACAGTTTGAGTTCCTTTCATCCGACCCGAACGGCCGTGACTACCTCCTGCCAACGGAGAACGCGCCCTACAGTCAAGCTGGGGCGACGCAGGGACGCGGCGGTCCCTAAAAGGCTTGACCCACTGCGTTGTTCGACCGGCTGCCCACAATACTCGCCGTCTTGCCGACCGATCTCGGGACCACAACACGGGCGAACCTGACGGCAGAATCTACGGCACCGGAAAAGTCGCATAAAGGGATAGCCGTAACTGATGATTGTAAAACGCCTTAACAAAATCAGATGAACATGGCCGAGGCAGTCGGTCGGCCGCTGAATCAAGATCGAAGTGAGCATCAGCTCGTAAGTCGTTTCCTAAGCCTCGCTTAACCGTACGGGTGAACAGTCTTTCGGCCCGTTCTTGACTAACTGTCGGATGCATCCACCCTTTCAACGTTGGCTTAACATAGGTGAAAATAGCGAGTTATGTTGTACACCTTGCGATTGATCTCGAACGAAGCGTAGCATGGTTTAAAGGAGGTTGACGGACCTGATTTCCCTTGGGAAACGTTTTCGACGCTGTCACGGATGATCCGCTGAGCATCCGTCACAGGAAAACGTCGCCGGTTCCTGTTCTGGAACCGATCGGCAAGCTCGCATGTGTGGGTTTTCGACCAAGGTGAGATTGGCACCATGAAGGGCAACCGCGCAAATCGAACTCGGCGCGGCCGCGTAAAGCAGAACGCGGCGGTGGCACACAAGTGTCGACACGTCCGCCCTATCACCGCATACCGTCAACGAAATTCTGGCGGAAACGGTCATCGCGAAGCGTTTAACGCGCCGGAGATCTGGCACGAGCCGACTGGACACGACGAAATTCGCTACTACGTGCAGCCGGCAGGAGACGGCTATCACCACCCAGTGACCGTTGATGAAGTCGCTGATCGCATCGGTGAATTGCCGGCCCGATTCGCCGATCTGGTCGAAGTCGTTCAGTTCAGCGCGATGACGCGCAAACGAGCGCTATTCCCCTGTTACGGCATGCAGTGGGGACCGGCCGTCTATCTCTACCCTATCGAAAGCTCGCTCGTCGAGACGTACGTCCGTCCGCCCCATCCCCGGCAGATCCACGAGGCCAAGATGTTTGGCGGCCGGTGGTCGCAAGACGGCCCGCAATGGCAACTGGAGTGGACCGAATCGTCGCTGAAGGATTTCTATCTCAACAACGTGCTCATTCACGAGATCGGTCACGTTAACGACGACCGCAACACGAGTTTCGACGCCCGCGAACGCTACGCGAATTGGTTCGCCATCGAATACGGTTTTCGCGCCTCGCGCGGTCGCATCTGATCGACCGCGTTGGCGTCAAATCGGCCTTCTCGCTCAGACGGGCAGCCCTTTTTCTTCGCGGATCCTCCGCACCTCGCCAAGCACCGCTTCGACGATCTCGCCGTTGCGATGGATGGCTTGGTATTCCCACAGATTCACGAACACGTTCGTGCAGAGCATCGTTGACGCCATGAGAAGATGCCCTGTCGCGGCTGACAGGCCGAACCAGCCGTCCGCGCCATATGGTGTGGCCGGATCGGCGGCTGCTCCGAAGGCCCCGGTGACGATCAGCATCACAACGCAGCCTGCCATCACAGGAATTGCGCGGTACTTGAGCGAATGACTTTCGCTGAGCCACTGCTCAGACAGCCCGTACGCCCTGCTCGTTTCTTCCATCCACCGCCCTGTGCCCATGAAATATGTCAGCATGATCGCATGGACCAGCAGGGCAAACACCAACGCTCCCACAGCGGTGAGAAAATGCAAACTCACCCACGACTGAACTTCAGCACTCGGAGACTTGGCGTCGTCGATGCTCAGCCCCAAAATGAAGGCTGCGATGAGTAACAGCGTGCTCAACGACGCCAGCGAAGCAAAAATGCGATTCATGGTCGTCTGATAGCCCTCGCCGTCAATTCTTCGCACGACGGGGGGCAAACGGCCGCCCGCATGCTATTCTGTCGCAAATCGCTCTCAATGAGTCGAACAGCCTACGCGGCCATCCAGTTGGAATTGTAGAAAGAACCGCACTCGATGAAAATCAACCGCATCCAAACTTATCCCGTTCACATTCCACTCAGACCCCAGAGGCAGATGATTTCATCGTTGGGGCAGCATCGGGTCTCTGAATACGTGATCGTCAAGGTTTCAACAGACGCCGGCATTGAAGGCATCGGGGAAGCCACGGTCATGCCGCGCTGGAGCGGTGAAACCGTCTGGGGATGCTGCGCATTGATCGACAACGTCCTCGCTCCATTGCTCGTTGGACTCGACCCCACCGACGTCGATTCAGTTGCCGACGTGATGGACCGCGCGACGGGCTTCAACTGGTTCGCCAAGGCGGCGATCGAAATGGCATGCTGGGACATTAAAGGTAAGGCAGCCGAGAAACCGGTCTACGAATTGCTAGGCGGCGCAGCTCGTCCGCTTTCGATCAAATGCCGCTTTTCGATGGGCGCCTACGAACCTGATCGCACACGCCAACTGGCGACAGATCTGTTGGCCAATGGTTTCACTACCTTCAAAGTCAAGGTTGGCACGAACCCCGACGAGGACGTCGAACGCGTTCGGATCGTCCGCGAGGTGATTGGCGCCGACCACGATATTGTCATCGACGCAAACTGCGGCTGGGACGCCAAGACGGCCATCGACGCCGTCAATCGAATGCAGCCGTACAACGTGGGCCTGTTCGAGCAACCGACCCCGAACGGCGATTACGCGGCACTGGCTGAGGTCCGCCGCGCGATCGAGCCACCGGTGATGGCGGACGATATCGTATTCGATTTCGTACATGCCCAGGAATGTCTGCGCAACGAGGCGTGCGACGTGATCAGCCTCTACCCGGGCAAGAATGGCGGCATCGCCAAAACCAAACGGATTTGCGACTACGCAGCTGAGCACAGCGTGGCGTGCAGTATCGGCTCGAATCTGGAATGGGACATCGCCTCGGCCGCCATGTGCCATGTCGTCGTCGCCTGCAAGAACATGCAGGTCGAGACGTATCCGGGTGACATTCTGGGGCCGGAATACCACGAATTTTCTGTCGTGAAAAACCCGCTGTCGATCGAAGGCCCCGTCATTACGCTGCATGACGAACCCGGTCTCGGCGTCGAGGTCGACTGGGACGTCGTCGAAGCGCACCTCGTTCGTTGAGGAAGCGGCATTCGTCGACAAGTTCACGCCGTTTCCGCTGCCCTGTCTCCTGTGCCACACAAGATTATTGTTGACACGCTGAATTGGAGCCGGTAGCGTCGAAGTGAGTGACAGGATAATCCAAACATCTCGCGTCGGGCCAAGCGAGCTATTAATTCGCGCCCCGGTTGTCTATTTCGATGATGAAATGAAATTCGTCATTCGACGCGCGACGCTGGAACGAACTGCTCCGAGCGCTTTCCGCCCTCCCATCTCCCGAGCAGTGCCTCGCGACGGATCCGCATAAATCGCTGAGTTTGCGCGCTGACCGCGACGACTCTTCCCGATCCGTGACGGCATCTAAAGGGCGAACTCTGATGGCAGAATCCCCAAAATTCCCTTCCCAACCGATGATGTGGCCAACGTTCATCGCGGCCGTCGCGGCTCTCTATGGCTGGGTGACCTACCAACCCGATCTCGACTCCGGCCGGCCCGAGCGAGATACGTCACATAAGATTCCCGCGCCGCTAGCTAGTGAAGTCATTCCCAGAGTTCATGCACGGTTATGGGAAGACCCACTGGAAGCTGTCTACCGGTCCCAGAAGAAGGCTCCGTCCGGCGCGTCGCCATTGAATGTTGAGTGTTGTGTGGATGTTTCGAAGAAAGGAAATCTACAAGACATCGTCCGTCGCATACACAGCGGTGTTGTCAAGACAGCCGACGAAAGGCCGCCCGGCGATGAAGCCAAACTGCTCGTCATGCCAGTCCTATTGCCGGGTGGGCCAAGCGTTGATGAAGCCGAACGGAGAATGCGAATTCGCTACGCCGTCCTCTCGGGCTTGGGAACGTGCGGCTTTCAGCTTCAATACCCCGAAAGCATGACGTTCTTCGAGCTGTGTGCCCAGGTGCGAATCCTTTCCAGCGAAGCCCCTGAAAAACGGTCGCTTAAGGTTCCGGGCAAGGTCTTCGCGAAGGACTTCGTCGAACGCTCTTACGATCCCGACAATGAGGACACGGCTAAGAATATCGCTGGAGTCTTTGTGCTGTGGATCGATGAGAGCCGCCTTGGGCAGGAACCGCTGGATGTGATCCGGCAGGTCGTCGACCACCTTTTCCCATCAGGCCCTAGCCAAAAACCCGCACTCCGCCAGGAACCGCTGAACGCCATCCAGCAGATGGTCAACTGCCTCTGCCCACCAAAACCTGTAAAAGACAACGATCCGATCAAACCACTCATCAGAATCATCGGCCCATCGAGCTCTGATGCTCTGCGTTTGATGGCCAGCGAGAACGCGACATGGCTCAAATCAACGGTGGACAAGAGCAACGCGCGCTCGTTCATAGCTTGGGACGACGATGCAAGGCTGTACTCAGCACGAGCGACGGTTGCCAGCCAATATCTCGAAACCAAGGAATCGGAACGGCTTGAATCGTTCACAGATGGTGCATCAAAGAAATCTGGTCTAAGGATTATTCGGACGATCGGTTCCGATCTCGACCTGGCCTGCACTTTGAAGCACGAGTTATCGCTTCGCGGCGCGTGTCTGACGACGCCCAGAGACGACGAATGTGTGGTCCTGGTGACGGAAAAGGACACGCTCTACGGCCGCGCATTCCCGATTGTCCTTCAACATGTTTTGAAGACGACCAACGACGCGCTCTGTTGTACGCCGACTCCCTTGTCCAAAACCGATGTCGTCACATTTCGCTATCTGCGCGGGATCGACGGTAGAGTTCCTGCCCGGCGAACGTCCCAGCAGCGGACCCGCAAGGATCGAGAAAATACTGATGAAGAATCGCGGGCCGATCCGTTACCGACCGGCACAGCCCAGCTCGACTCGCTCGTTCGGCTCGAAGAGCAACTGGTCGATATCGACCGAAGCTTGCGCCGCAACGGGGGGCGAGGTATCACGGCGGTGGGTGTTGTCGGAACCGATCTGTACGATAAACTGCTCATTCTACGTTCACTACGCGGCCGGCTACCGGGTGCTCTTTTTTTCACGACGGACTTAGACGCGGAACTCTCGCACAGCAGCGAATATGGCACGACGCGGAATCTGATTGTGGCGTCGCATTACGGACTCAAGCTTCACCCCAACCTGCAACGCGACGTGCCCCCGTTTCGAGACAGCTATCAAACATCAACATTCCTGGCAACGCTGCTGGCGCTCGACGACGTCCGGGCGACGGACTCATTGAACGGCAAAACCACGGATGCGGTCCCCTCTGAGCAGTGCCGTAAACTATGGCCCGGACCCGCTGTGGCGGAATGCCAGTCAGGTCGGTTTCTTGATCCACTCGTTTTCGAGATCGGACGCAGCGGCGCATACCAGTTAACGACAACTGGCGGGGCGACCAATCCGCTGCCGGTATTCAGATGGTCTGATGACGGCACATCGACTTCGGATGGAGAGTCGACGCTGACAGCCTCTATTCAACCGCCCAGCCCGCGTGAGGGGACCAATCTTGCAACCGCCGCGTTCTCTCCTCTGCGCAACCGGTTACCTTGGCACTTGGCGTTCGCCCTGATTGTGATATCGATCGGCACACTGATCATCCTGTATTTGTCCGGTGAGCCAAGACCTCGTGAATACTTGTCCAAGCTTCTTAACGACTTCCCCACGCAAGATCTGGGCGAAATTCTGCGCACCAATCGGCACACGGCGATCGCCATTTGCATCGGCGTAGTTATGCTTTTTGTGGCAATCCTGATCGCCGGCGACTATGTCTTCAACGCGGGCGGGCTGGTCATTCGGGCAAGTCTTTTCTGTTCGATTCCCGCCGTTGTGCTCATCATTTTATGCCTCTGCGATCAGCAGATGCGTGCAATGCTGACCACATGGCTAAGGCACGGCCCATGGCAGCAAATCTGGATGACTGCGCAAGCGCAGCGCATAAGGGTAATTACCGCAGTGCTCGTCGACGTGGTGTTTTTCGCGATCCTTCTTACGGCTTACGAACAGGCGCGGTCCATCGGGAACGTATTGGCGCTTCTCATTATTCTGACACTGACGCTACCCGTGTCGATTTTGGGCGGATTTACCGCACGCCGCCGCCGCACTCTCCTTCGGCATCTGTCCGAATGGACTTCAAGACTTCCCCGCGCCGACATTCTCGGTCGTCTGCGGGTGAATCGCACGCTGTTCGCGTGGATCGTCGGCATCGTGTGCGCGATCTTATTAATCATGCTAGTTTGGCAAATCCATGTTAAGGACTTTTTTCTAGACTCGGCCGATCTGTTCGCCCGTGTGACCGTGTGCTTCGTTCTTGCCGGCTTGTTGACCATTTCGTTTCTGACGTGCAGGCATGTATGGGATTGGCTGACGAATGAACGTCGCCCTACGGTTTGGACTATTTGTGCCGTTGTGCTACTCGTTGTGTTTACGGCTTGCGTCTTCGCCGCCGACCATTTCAGGGCCAACGGCGAGCCGTTCACACTCTTCAAAGGAATCAGCATCTGGCCGACGACGTTGATGTGGCTCATGGCCGGCGCGCTGGGTTGCTATTGGATACAGTCGACGCATCGGACCTTGGAAGAAAACTTCAGGGATCAAATTAAGGAACGGTGCCTGACTGCCTCGGTTATAGAAATGGCGGATTGGATGGCAGCTATTGGAGCCCCCGCACCTCAAATAGGTTGGCGCAGGTATTGGACGGCGGTCAGATCAGCCCAGGCTCCCTATCTACGACAAAAGGGCGGACGTGAGCGAAGCTGGTCTGTCGTAGACGTATTTCGGCAATACCGAGTTGGCACCCGTAAATCTGATGTGGCCGTTCGAGTGTCGATTGCTACGGCTGTCTTTGTGACGTTCGTGATTTGCTTCTACATGAACGTTGGCTACATCGGTTACCCCAAGTTGCCATACCGTGGTGCCGTGTCGGAATGGGCATCCCGCGGTGCACTCATCTTTACGTTGGCGGCAATTGCGGCTCTAGTTTTCTATGTCATCGACGCGTTCGTACTGTGCCGCAGGTTTGTTATCGCTCTGTCGCGGTCCAGTCAGACATGGCCAGGCGGGACCGTTAGAAAAATGAAGGAGAAATGGAATGGTCACGATGACGACCTTCGTGCGTTCCTCACGATTCGTGTTATTGCTGACCGGACCCAAAAGATTGGGAACCAGATCAATCGTCCGTTCTTCATCTTCCTATTATTAATGGCAGCCCGCCTTCCCGTCTTCGACAACATGCCCGTCAGCTTGACGCTGTTCACCTTGGCGCTATGCGTTCTGCTGGCCTTTATTTTGTTGATACGTGCCCTGCGCCGTCAGGCAGGACATTCCCGTCGCAGGGCGCTCGACAAGCTGCGCAGCAATCTTTCGATCGTGGCGGGATCATCGAAAGGCAAAGAGCGCGAGGCACAATTAAAACTGATGATCTCCGAAATCGAGAACGAGAAACGAGGCGCATTCCGGCCGATATCCGAGGACGTCGTTCTCAAGTGGCTCGCCGTTCCCTTCGGCGGGATGGGCGGGCTGTTGATTTTCGAGCAGTTCTTCCGATAGGTCGGTTGCTTCGACTGTGCCGGCCCGCTTGCCCAATCGGTTCCGGTCTGCCGTTGGCCGTTATCGTATCAAGGTCGCCCGCCCGAGGGTCCGGCCGGCACGTTCTGCCTCGGCGGCCAGCTTGTGGTTCAGCCCGGCCCGAAAGGTTATCCCATGCTTCCTCGAACACGTTCGGTACGACCGGACGTTGGCGGATCGGGCTGTTTTTGCCGTCGGTCAATTGCCCTTGACGGATCAGTTCCTAGAATGGAACTGTCGGCTCAGTCGGTCGGTGAGCTGCTAAACCATGTCTCGTTTTGCCGTTGCGGCTCGGGACGCGATTAAAGCTGAAATACGAGCATTCGAGTTGCCACCGTTTCGTTGAACGCGTACGGAAACACGTGAACATACGACTGCCATTGCAGAACGACTCGTGCAAATGCACATTGGATGTTGTGGATCGCCGGCCCCGAATGATCGAGCCGGGAGCGTGATCTTCTAAGTAGAATCGTTTCACCGAATCTGATTGACCGAAAACTCGACCCGAACGGACGAACCATGGCCGAAAGTGTCAAATCGCCAGTTCAATACCACGCTATCGACGACGCCGTGGCGGCGTTGAAGGCCGGCCGCGCTGTGATCGTGGTTGATGCCCGCGAGCGCGAGAACGAGGGAGATTTTATCTGCGCCGCCGAAACCATCACAGCGGAGATGGTCGACTTCATGCTCAATTACGGCCGGGGAGTGTTGTGCGTACCGTTAATGCATGAAACGGCGGCCCGGTTGCGGCTGAATCCCACTGTCGGCACCGACCCGAACACCGCGCCCTTTCAGACACAGTTTTTGACGCCTGTCGACCACCATAGCAGCGGCAGCGGCGTCAGCCCCGAAAATCGTGCGAAAACTATTCGGGCCATGAGTGACACCGACACCACACACAACGACTTCGTACGCCCCGGACACATCTCACCCTTGTTGGCCAAGGATGGCGGCGTGTTGCGACGAGCCGGCCACACCGAAGCCACCGTCGATCTGCTCGAAATGGCGGGGATGAAGCCGGTCGGCGTGCTGATCGAAATTCTAAGCGGCTCGGGCCACGGCATGGCCGAGTATGACGAACTGAAAGCGCTGTCGGCTCGATTCGACATTCCCATCATCTCGATCGAGGAATTGATCCAATACCGGCGGGTTCGCGAACAGCTCGTTCGGCGGGAAGTGGAAGTCACCATTCCCACGAAACACTTCGGCAACCCGCGCGTGATCGCCTACACCGTCCAACACGAAGATCAAGAGCCCATGGCCCTCGTGTGGGGTGATGTTGCAGCAGCGACCAAACCCCCACTCATTCGCGTTCATTCCTCTTGCTTCACCGGCGACGTGCTCGATTCGCTGCGCTGCGACTGCGGTGACCAGCTTCAAATGGCGATGGAAATGATCCATCGTGAAGGGGTCGGAGTCGTTGTTTACCTGCCGCAGGAAGGGCGCGGCATCGGGTTGTTGGCGAAACTCAAAGCGTACAACCTACAGGACGAAGGCGTCGACACGGTCGAAGCGAATCACAAACTCGGCTTCAAGGCCGACCAACGCGACTACATGGTGGGGCTGCAGATTCTCAAGGATCTTGGACTGTCGGAAGTGCGCGTACTGACGAACAATCCTAAGAAGACCGACGCGTTCACGTTGACGGGTATGGATCTGCAAGTTGTTGAGCAGGTCCCCATCATCGCGCCCCCCGAAGCCCACCGAGAAAAATATCTGGCGACCAAACGCGACAAGTTGGGACACATGCTGCCAACCGACTGCGAGTGCCAACAGTCGTCGTCAGGTCAATCCGACGAGCTCGCCGACTGAGCGCTCGTCCGTACCGCTCTTCGCAGCTTGACGGTCGCGCCGTTCGTCGCACCGGTGATACAAAATCTGCGAACCAGCCGAGCCAATACGAAAAACGCTCCCCGCGGTGCTGCCGTTCAAGAAACCCCGCTCCAGTCAGGGTGGGAAGCTCAGTGAGAATTTTGGAGCAGGGTCTTTTGTCGGGCAGTCACTCACGGGGAGCGATCCGGGACCGTCACAATCAAAGGGGTCAATCTCGGGAGCCAAGCGTGCGACGCCCAGAATTCAAATCTGCCATCTGCTTGAGCCGTTCGCTGGTAACGACTCCCAGTGCTGCTTGAATGTCACGGTCTGCGCGGGATTCGTCGCCCATTTCAAAGCCCGTGACGGGAATATCAGGAGTCACTCCTGAACCGGCCATCGCACGCCCATTGGGCGAATAGAACCGCGCGGTTGTCAGACGAATGTTGCCGGGCACGCTCTGAAGCGGGAAGTGCGTCTGTACCGTTCCCTTGCCGTACGAAGTCCGCCCGACGACCAAGCCTCGCTTGTTCTCCTGGATCGCCGCAGCGAAGATTTCGCTGGCACTGGCGCTGTTCTCGTCGATCAGAACGACAAGCGGGACCTTCCAGGTACGATCGTAGGTGGCGTACTCGGCGCTTTGGTCGTCAGCCGTTCGTCCACGCGTTGAGACGATCGAGCCGCGCGGCAAGAACCGATTCGACAACTCGACAACCGTCGTCAATAGTCCACCGGGGTTGCCGCGTAGGTCGAGAACAAGTGACGTCATTCCTTTTCCGTGTAGTTCCCACAGCGCCCGGTCCATCTCCTTCGTTGTCGACTTGGCGAACTTGTCGAGCTTGATGTAGCCGACGCCGTCGCGCCGATCGAGCATCTGAACTTCGCTCACGCTGTAGATCGTCACTCGCCGCCTCGTCACGCGGACTCGGCCCGGTTGATGCCCATCACGAACAACTTCCAACACGACCTGGCTGCCCGCGGGGCCGCTAATCAGGTCAGCAGCGAAGTCGAGGCTCTGGCCGGCCAACGACCTGCCGTTCACGCCAATGATGATGTCGCCCTTTCGCAGACCGACGTTCATCGCCGGTCCGCCGCGAACCGGCTTGACGATCAACACGCCTCTCTCGTCCGGCTTGATCTCGACACCGATGCCCACAACATGATCGTCGAGATCGGCACTCGGACGCCGCGCGACCTCCGCCGGCACGAATCCCGAATATTTATCGAGCGAGTCGATCGCACCGTATACGAACTCGAGCGCGACAGCGACCGGCTTCAACCCGAGCTGACGCTGACCCAACTGCATCGAGGTGTTCATCATGGCAAGCGCATCACCCGCGTTACGGACGGGGCGCTGTGCCGCCATGCTTCGCAGCGATGATCGAAACGTGTCGATTTGATTGCGCGAGACCGACAGTCCGTTGATCCTTTGAAAAGCGCGGCTATCCAGCGCGTACATCAGGTTGGTGATTGCCTGTTGAGTTCGCCGCTGGTACGACACGGGTTCCAGATGCCGCGAGTCGATCAACCGCGACGCCTCCCGGTACAGCCGAATACACTGGTCGACGGAAACCGATTTGAGAAACCGCTCGACTGTCGGATTGCTGTATCGCTGCGCAATCTTCAGCCGGATCGCGTCTGTCTTAGCGGGTGCTTTGCGCGGCACGGGCCGATCACGCACTGGCCGCGACACCGGATCGCGGCTCCGGTAGTTGTCACGGCCGTTGTCAAACGAGTCGATCTCGAATCGGTCGAAACTTCGCGGCTGATAACGATCATCAGCCCTCGGCCGATCCTGGATGGAGGATGAGGAGTATGGACCGTATTTGTCGTCCATTCTCTCATAGCCGGAATCCCAACGATCGTTGATCGAGCCATAACGTCCCTCAGCCTGCGACAAACTCGTGGCAACGGCGGCAATTCCGAGCGCCAAGACGAGCTTTTCAAGAACACTCCAACATCCGCTTCGATACGGATTCAGCGACTTCAAGAGTGAATTCAACATATCAGTTTTTCCCTTCTGATTTTCGTACACAACAGAACTCAAAAAATGGTAAGACGGGCCGTCGTTGGCCCACGGTTTTTGTTTCTCAATCAGCCCTGCTTCGCTCTCATGTGAGGCAAGGTGCGATTCGATCCGGTCCCTCAGGCGATGTGGGGATGCGGAAACTGGTCGGAACAATTCGCCTCGATTTCATGAGCCGACGGTTGCTTCAGTTCGATCACATCGCCCTTTTCATACGCCGGCGGTCGCTCGGTGAGTTCGCCCCGCAGGACGCGGACGTCGGCCGGAGCCTCGACGCCAATCTTCACCGAACCCTTGCCCGTGCGAATCACCTTAATCAGAATGTCTTCGCCAATCCGAATCGTTTCAGTACGCTTGCGAGTAAGAACCAACATTTCGATTCCTTTCTTTTTCCATGGTTACAATATTCAGCGTTTTCATTTCCTGAACTCGACGAGATTTGAACATTGTCTAATCTCGTCGAGTCACAGTGACACCATTATGCACGCGGCGTGCCAAACCGACGTCTGTATGTGGATGGAAATGAGATGATCGGTTTAACATATTCTGCTTATGACACTTACTGCATGCGATGTGCGTTGTCCGACAAATTGATACCACTTGATGTGGTCGTTTTGAGTCCATTTTTGCAATTTTGACAGAGCAATTTACAACCGCTTCGCGCGCCAAGAATGACTCGTGAAACCGTTGTCCGAGTTATTCTGTTCACGATGAGCGCACGCCGAACCTGACGTCAGATATTCCGCGGCATGATTTGGTGTTGTGTACTACCGAGTTGCAGAAATGTGAATCAGAATGACTCGATTGAGACACTCGGAATGACGTCGTTTTGGTACGGGTGTTGCATTGACGAATCGCGTGAAGTGAACCGTAGGACTTCCCGTGCGATGCGGGGTGCGGGTCGCTCCAGGACGATTCAGGCAAGGAGAATCAAGATGAGTTTCAAGAACACACTGACCGCGCTGACAACAGCCGTATGTTTGGCGACGATGGGACAGGCAGCCTCTGCTGATCCGTATCTCGCGGGACCCATTCCGGCGGACATCGGCTTTGGTGGAAATGCCGCGTGGAATGATTACGGGTACGTTCAGCCCGTGTCGTCCCATGGTGTCTACGCTCCGGTTTGCAACCGGCGCGACGGCCGGTGCTACACGACTCCGGTGAGCAACTGCCGAAACGGTCGCTGCTATAGAACGTACCGACCGAGTCCGGTGTCCAATCGGGCTTGCCCGAATGGTCGTTGCCCGGCGACGCGTTATCGCCCGGCCGTTCGCTACATCAACACCCCGCGTACGCCGGCAGCAGTACCGGGATCGTACGTAGCGCCGGCACGACAACCGTTGCCCGCCGGCCCACGGCGTGGGTATGGACGGTATCCGAATCCACGGACGGCTCCCGGAGCACAACCCGGAATGATCAATCCGGTCGGCCCTGGCCCTCGGGGCGCCAGCCCGTTTTATCCGTAGACTGCGGGCAGAAAGTCGCCATCCCGCAAAGTCGTGGGACCAATATCGCGTGAAGTGGAAGCGAGTCGGGTCGCGGACAATTCGTCCGCGGCCCGCTTGCATTTATGGGTCACGTCAGTATACTTTGCCCCGATTCCAAGTACGGGCTGTAAGCCGGTTTGCAGCGAGTTAGCCTTCTCCGCCGCCCGCATTCCGACTCACGTTCGACGAAATCATTAGAGGTGGGCGAGATACGGTTCGGAGGCGGAACACAGAGAACGGTGCCGAGCCGCCGGAAGGAGTACGGCGCGTTCTGCTTGTGTCATTCTAGAAATACGCTACGATGACCCCCTGCCCTATTCGAATTGTTGGGCATTGCGTTCGGCTGACGCGAGTTTCGAATGACAAGTGGCTGCGATCAACGGGTTTACGATTGCTTGAGGATGTGTGATGACGCGAAAATGTGATATCTGCGGGAAGTCGGTCACAATCGGCAACAGCGTGGCGCAGCGCGGAAAACCCAAGTATTTGGGCGGCAACGGCCGAAAGACGACCGGTATTACGCGTCGGCAGTTTCGTCCCAACTTGCAGCGAATTCGCGTGCAGATCGGCGGGGGCGTTGCGAAAAAACGTGTCTGCACACAGTGCATTCGTAGCGGCAAGGTGCAAAAGGCGGTGGTCCGCAAGCCGTTCAGCCTGCCATCGTCGTAGGTGCCAGCTCCGTCTACCGCACTTCGATCGCCGTCGCTTGATCGGTGGGTTGCCGTCAGGCAGCATCTTGTTTCCGCCGACTGCGAAGCGTCATCCATGGGTCGGTTGGCGACCAGCTTCGAATCCGCCGTTGGACCATATTGCTCGATCGACCTCGAGTGAAAACGGCCGCTGGCCGGTTGTTGGGACCACTTGCATGAGCAATCAGCTAACTCGCGTCGAAGTGGAGAAAGTTGCAGCCCTAGCTCGCCTGAAGCTTTCCGAAGCCGAATTGGAAACGCTCACGTCGCAGATGGGACAGATTCTCAACTACGTCGAGTTGCTCAACGAGGTCGATACCGACGACGTTGAACCGATGGCACACGCCGTCGAGGTGGTCAACGTGTTTCGCGACGACGAAGTTCGTGATTCCCTGCCGCGAGAAGCCGCCCTGTCGAACGCGCCGAAGACTGACGGCCGCGCGTTCCTAGTGCCGCAGATATTGGAAGGCGCCTAAAAGCGGCCGGGGAGAATGAAATGTCGATCACCGGCGCGACGACAGGCGAACTTCTGGACCAGATGAATCGCGGTGACGTCAGTTGCGCGGAAGTCGTCAATGCCCACCTCGACCGGATCGAATCGACCGACGAGACCATCGGCGCGTTTCTCGCCGTCGATCGCGAACAGGCTCTCGAACGGGCTGGGGATATCGACGCGAAACGCTCCCGAGGAGAATCGCTCGGTGCGCTGGCCGGCTTGCCCATCGCCGTCAAGGACGTGCTCTGCACGCGCGGCCAGGCGACGACGTGCGGTAGCCGGATGCTCGAATCGTATGTCCCCCCGTACGACGCGCACGTGATCGAAAAACTTCACTCGGCCGATGCCGTTATTGTCGGCAAGGTGAACATGGACGAGTTCGCCATGGGCTCGTCGACCGAGAACTCCGCATTTCAGGTCACCCGAAACCCGTGGAACCTCGATCACACGCCGGGAGGATCCAGCGGCGGACCGGCGGCCGCGGTGGCAGCGAGCATGACGCCGCTTTCGATCGGCAGCGACACGGGAGGTTCGATTCGACTGCCAGCCGCGTTTTGTGGAATCGTGGGGATGAAGCCAACGTACGGGCGGGTTTCCCGCTATGGACTCGTGGCGTTCGCCAGTTCGTTGGATCAACTTGGTCCGTTGGCCAACGACGTGACCGGCGCGGCTCTCCTGCTCGAAACGATGGCCGGACACGACAGTCGTGACGCGACAAGTCTCGACGAGCCGGTTCCCGAGTATTCTCGCACGGTCGACGAAGGTCTCAAGGGCCTGAAGATCGGATTGGTCCGCGAGCATTTCGCTGAAGGGCTCGACCCGGAAGTCGAACAAGCCGTCCAGAGCGCCGTCGAGGTGTACCAATCATTGGGCGCGACGGTCGAAGACATTTCGCTGCCGAACTCGAAATACGCGGTTGCCGTTTATTATCTGATCGCGCCCTGCGAAGCCTCGAGCAACTTGGCCCGCTACGACGGCGTGCATTACGGTCATCGCGCCGAGAATTTCGAAAACATGATCGACATGTATGCCACGTCACGCGGCGAGGCGTTTGGTGATGAGGTCAAACGCCGGATCATGCTCGGCACCTATGCCCTCTCGGCCGGCTATTACGATGCGTATTACCTCAAAGCACTCAAGGTACGCCGGCTGATCCGCAACGACTTCGACCGGGCATTCCAGCAGGTCGATGTCATCGTCTCGCCGGTCTCGCCCCGCCCCGCGTTTGGAATCGGCGAATTGATCGACGACCCAATGACGATGTACCTAAACGATATTTACACGAGCAGCGCAAACTTGGCCGGTTTGCCGGGAATCTCACTGCCAGCCGGCAAGAGTTCTTCCGGGTTGCCCATCGGGTTACAGTTGCTCGCTCCGCCGCTTCAAGAAGAGCGGCTGTTCCGGGTGGCTCGAATGTTCGAACGGGAAACCGAGTGGCATCAGGAACGGGCCCCATGTTGAAATTGACAACATCACAGCCGCAACATGCGGATGCGGTGATCTCGTATTGTCATCTTGTTATCGCGATCAGAAGAAATGAATTAGAACCCCTCGCAAGACCCAGTTGTCGTGCGTTTCGACTCTACAAATCGGGGGCTAACGTCGCCCATCAAAGAGTCTTGGGATCAACTGTAGCAGAACTATGACGACCGAACCGGACTACTCCATCATCATCGGGCTGGAAGTGCACGTGCAATTGTTGACGCGCTCGAAGCTGTTCTGCGGCTGCGCGAATCGGTTCAATCCAGAAAACCCGAACGTACAGACCTGCCCCGTCTGCCTGGGGCTGCCGGGAAGCCTGCCGGTCATGAACCGCGAGGCGTTTCAACTCGGGCTGAGAACGGCGTTGGCACTCAACTGCAACATTCCTTCATTCACCAAGTGGGATCGCAAACAGTATTACTATCCCGACCTGCCGAAGGCCTATCAGATCAGTCAGTACGATCTTCCGTTCAGCGAAGATGGTTGGCTGGAAATTGTGACCGATGCTGATACCGGGGCGACAAAAAGGATTGGCATCATCCGTGCCCATCTCGAGGAAGACGCCGGCAAGAACGTTCACGACGAAACCGGAAAAAAGGGCGACAGCCAAGTCGACCTCAACCGCTGCGGCACCCCGCTCGTCGAGATCGTCTCCCAACCCGACCTACGCACGGCGCAGGAATCGCGCACGTACCTAGAAGAGCTCCGGCTGCTATTGACCTACCTGGGCGTTTCCGACTGCAACATGCAGGAAGGCAGCTTGCGCTGCGACGCCAACGTGAACCTGCATGTCTCGACCGGCGACGGACACAGGATCGCCACGCCGATTGTCGAGGTGAAGAACCTCAACAGCTTTCGCGGGGTCGAAGCGGCCATCGAATTCGAAGCCGAGCGGCAATTCGAACACTGGCAGCAAACGGGCCACACCATCGACGACGTTGCCAAGGAAACACGCGGTTGGGACGCGAGCCGAAACGTGACATTCGCCCAACGAGGCAAGGAAGAAGCGTCCGACTACCGCTACTTTCCCGACCCCGACCTGATTCCCGTGACGACGACCGACGAACAGGTCCAGTCAATCCGCGAGAGCCTGTGCGAATTCCCCGCCGCCCGTCGGACCCGGTTTCAAGCCGCCTATGAACTCTCGCCGTACGACGCCGGCGTGATCATCGGCCAAGGGCTGTCGTTCGCAGACTACTTCGAAGAGGTCGCCCGGACGTGTGGCGACGGCAAGCTGGCCGCCAACTGGGTCACTCAAGACGCGCTGCGGGAGATGAACGAACGCGGCCAATCCATCGACGAGTTCGGCATTCGCCCGCCCGTGCTCGCGGGGCTGTTGAGCCAAATCACACACAAGAAGATCACGACCAAGAGCGCCCGCGAAGTGTTCGTCGAATTGCTGAGCGACGCTGATGCTGGCACGGCTCTGGGTGAAGCACGGATCGATGAAATCATCGAAGAGAAAGGGCTCGCGCTGGTCTCGGACACCGGTGAGCTCGAGGCGGCCATCGATGCCGTCATCTCTGACAACGAAAAAGCGGCTGAAGACGTTCGCGGTGGCAAGCAAGCGGCCGTCGGCCCGTTGATCGGCCAGGTCATGCGGAAGGTCAAAGGCGCCGACCCGCAGACCGTTCGGACGATGCTGATCGAAAAGCTCAGTTCGTGACGCCCGGATGGCTTTCCGTTTTCGCGGCGGCGCACTGGCCGTGTCCTGCCGGCGCAACACTGGACATTGCTGGCGCGATGAGATGATCAAACGGCTGCTAGAGCGCATTCGACATAAGTGTGGCGGGTTCTGGCGGCGTAGAGACGATATTCAAAGACCAACAATCGTCCGATAGCCGCCACAGTTATCCCGAATGGGATCTAACGGAAACGCCATGTCACACGAAGATCGGAAACGTTGGGACGAGAAGTATTCCGTGAAAGCGGTACCCGCGCGCGTTCAGCCGGACGACTGGCTGGTCAATCGGGCTGCCGACGTCTCTCCCGGCAAGGCGCTCGAACTCGCCTGCGGCTTAGGTCACAACGCGCTGTGGCTGGCGGAACAAGGTTGGCAGGTCGACGCGGTCGACGTTTCACCGGTCGGTTTGACGATGGCGCGGCAACTTGCCGACGATGTGGGACAGACGGTCAACTGGCTCGAAGCCGATTTGGACGAGTTCGTTCCCGAGCCGGGAGGGTACACGTTGGCGGTCGTGTTCCGATTTCTCGACCGGAAACGTCTGCCGACGCTGATCCCCGCCGCGGTCGCACCCGGAGGGCTGTTGATCTACGAAACATTCGCCGCCGGCCAGCTCGACCGAGCCGACAATCATCTGCACAACGCCGCGTATGTGCTTTCGACTGGTGAACTGCCGACGCTCTACCCGGAGTTCGACGTCGTCGAATACCGCGAGGATCAGCTTGAAGACCGCACCGTCGCCCGGCTGTGTGCTCGCAGAAGCGATTGACGTCCTGTCCGGAAGGATCGAACGGAAATGGCGCATGGCTGTCTTGATGGCTGTCTTGATTGACGGCCTTGCGGTTCGACCATCAACCGCATTTCAGCCAGAAAATCTGGCTGTTTCCCGGTCTGTTGATTGAATGCCGCTGACGAGAGGTTTAGAATCAATTTGCGGTGGGTCGCCGGTTAGAGATTTTTGATGATGATCCGTTCGGAGAATGCGCGCTGCGTTTTGGGCCAGTTCACGTCCTTTCAACACTCGCCCGACGAACAGACAGCGCGTGGTAGTGACAATTCCAATCGTGTTTTGACCGTTGACACAAAGTCCTGTTTGGCTCGGTGTTGCGATATGCGTGCGCTCGGACGGTCGCGGATCATTTTGTGCATCTCGGCGGTGTTGGGCCTGACCCTGTTGGGGGGATGGTTCGCCGGCGTGCGGGCCGAGGCCCCTTCGGAAAAGCCGGCTGCGGAGAAGTCAGCCGAGCAAAAGCCAATTGTCCTGCTCGATTCGGCCCAGTTCCCCAAGAACTGGACATTCTTTTCGGCCGATAAAGCCGCCGTGCTTGCCGACACCTGGAGTGTTGCGGAAGGCGAAGAGGGCGAGGGTGACGTTTTGATCTGCAACGGCCGGCCGTTCGGCTATTTGCGAACGGCGGTTGCCTACGACAATTTTGAGTTCAGCCTCGAATGGAATTACCCGAACGACCCGAACTGCAACAGCGGCATCCTGATTCACACCGGCGAAGAGGACAAGATCTGGCCGGCTTCGATTCAAGTGCAACTGCACCGGCCGGAAGCGGGGAGCGTGTTCCCCAGCGGCGGCGCCAAGTCAGCCAGTCCGCTACGGATTACGGACCTCGACCTTCCGCTGAAGAAGTGGCACTCGTGCGTCATCTCCAGCCGAAACGACACCGTCTCGGTCAGTATCAACGGTCAAAAGCTGGGCCAAGTCACGATGTGCTCACCGCGCAAGGGCAGCATCGCCCTGCAAGCAGAAGGCTCAGAGATCCGCTTCCGTAAACTTCTGCTGAAGAAGCTGAAGTAACGCGCTGCTTCGCGCCATCCCCTCTTCTCGATCGGCGCGCGTCAGCTAAGTCGCAAGAGCGGCCATCCGGTTTTGCCGCCCAGCGTACGATCTTGGTTCCCAGCCGCACTACTGTTGGGAATCGGCCAACTGCTCGCCGAGCGAACGCAGGAAATCGAGCGAGTAGATGCCCGTGTTGTGTCCGTCGCTGAAATCGATGCCGTAGGCGTAGTTACCGACCTGTTTCATGCCGATCGCCGCGAGCGGCTGCGCTTCGGCGGGCGTGATGACCGGCAGCAGGTCCGCCGGCTGGGGCGGCTGGCTGCGTTCTCCCCGGCAGGTCGCGCAGGGACACGCATCGCGGAGTAACCGCCACGGCAGCCGGTGAGTGACGTTGTCATCCCATTCGATGATCAGCACATCACCATCGGTCTTGAGCGACCGGGGAACAGGTGTTTGGTTCGCAGTGTTCGACATCTGAGTTTTTTCATTTTTTGATTCACGCGGACAACAATTACAAATCCGCGTCAACGCGCCTCGCTGAACGAAGTCGTCCGTCAGAGGCCCAAGTATGACGTCGATGCCCCAGTTTTGACAGGCTGCGATGCCGGCTGCGTCTCTGTCGCTTCTGCCTGAGCGCGTGGTATCATTTCGCATCACTGCGGCGCAGGGCGAGAACCGAACACGATGCGTGGCGGATGACGCGTTCGGCGACCGAGCCGAGCACGAACCGGGCGACGCCGTGATAGCCGTGCGTGGGAATTACGATCAAATCGGCGTTGATCTCCTGGGCATAATCGGCGATCACGAGTCCCGGGTCACCGAACTTGACAGTGAAATCAACGTCCGGAATGTCATGCTCAGCGCCCAGCTTCTCGAACTGCTCGCGGACCGCCGATTCGCGCGAGGCATCGTCAACCTGGTCCCACAGAACCCCCGGCGAAACGGTGTCGAGCTGTTGCAACACATGAACGACATGAACGTTTTGGGCGCGGTCCGCGATGTCCAATGCCGCGGCCACGGCTCGTGTCGAATCCGCCGAGAAATCGATCGGAACGACAATTCTCTCTGCTTGAAACGTGCTCATGCCCGGCGTTCCTTAGGAAAGTCTTCTCGACACGATTTGTTGGACGACGCTGATTTCGCACGCGTCGAATCGTCACACGCAGCAGCCGGATTTTGTTTTACAGTTGCGATCGTTGCCGACAACTCCCGGCGCCCCAGCTTCTCATTGTCCGGCTACTTGAGTCCGGCTACTTGAACGTTTCGAATTCGTCGTTCCGATGACGCCGCCAGTAGTCAATCAGGTCGCGACGAACCCGGGGGGCGAGGAGCACTACACCCAAAATGTTCGGAAACGCCATCGACAGTATCATCATATCAGAAAAGTCGAGGACGGCTCCCGCGTGGACCACCGCGCCGACAAAAACACAAAGTACGGCCAGAGCTTTGTAAACGACAATGCTTCTCGGCCCGAATAGCATTTCGCAACACCGCTCTCCGTAGTAGCTCCAGGAGATAATCGTCGAATAAGCAAACAGCACAACGGCTAGGCTGAGAATCCATGGAAACCAGCTCACCTCGCTTCGAAAGGCCTGCGAAGTGAGTGCGGCACCCGAGAGCCCCTGCTCGACTACCCAATCGTGACGATCCCACGCACCGGTAATCAAGATCACAAGCGCCGTCATCGAGCAGACGACCACCGTGTCGATGAACGGCCCCAGCATCGCCACCATACCTTCGCGTATCGGCTCTTCGGTCCGCGCGGCGCTGTGCGCGATGGCGGCGCTGCCCACGCCCGCTTCATTGCTGAAGGCGGCTCGTCGAACGCCCACCACCAAAACGCCGATCATCCCGCCCCCCATCGCTTTTCCACTGAAAGCATCGCCAAAAATCAGCGCGATCAGCGAAGGCACCTCGGTGATGTGTACGAGAATGATCCAACTGCACGCGCACAGATAAAGGAGACACATCGACGGGACCAACTTTTCCGCGGCCGCGCCGATGCGGCGAATGCCACCGATGATGACCACGGCTACCATCGCCGCGAGTACCAGCCCATACAAAACGCGGAACGTCACTTGAAACGACTTGACCTGCTGGTCGAGTTCGCTCCGCTGGAGTTGCAGCGACTCGAGGCGCTCGGTGTCATCGGCGGCCGCCGCCTTTTTGATGTCGGTGGCATACTCGTTCAACCGAATCAAGTCGGCGTGTTGCCATTGCGCCAGAACGGCTCCACCCGACTGGTTGGCTTGAAACATATTCCCGCCGCCAAAGCTCGCCAGAATGCACATCACCGCGAAGGAAATCGACAACACGTACGAGAAGGTCTTGCCGGATGAACCCCAGCCGAGTTGCTCGATGCCGACTTGCAGGTAGCGCATCGGGCCACCGAGGATGGTTCCGTCGGGTTTGACGGCCCGATACTTTTGTCCGAGCGTGCATTCGACAAACTTGCTCGTCATTCCGAATAAGCCACACAATATCATCCAGAAGAACGCGCCGGGCCCGCCGACGGCCATGGCGATCGTCACGCCGGCAATGTTGCCCAAGCCGACGGTCGCGGAAAGCGCCGATGCGAGCGCTTGAAAGTGTGTTACCTCTCCCGTCTCGGCCGGGTTGTCATATTTCCCCCGGACGACTTCAATTGCGTGCCGAAAGCCCCATAAGTTTACCCCCCGCATGTACAACGTAAAGAACACCGCGCCAAACGAAAGCCACAGGACGACCACGGGCGCGCCGCCGTCATCTTCTACGAGTTCGTACGATCGACGACCCGCGTCCGACGCATCATCGCTCGTACGTAAAGCCCCTTTTGTTGCAAGGGCGGCCACTTCGTCGCGCGAGAGCGTTTCCTCCGAGCTGAGCAGGTCCCGAGGCGGGATCGATCGATGATATGTGTCATCCTCGGCGCTCAAGATGTACTTGGCGTCAAAGACGAGTCCTTTGTCAGCGTCGTCTTTCTTAACTGTCACGTATTCGACCGGGCGTTTGCCGATTCGCCCCAACCGATAGTCGCGATCATCGGCGGCCGTGACCAATTTCCCCTGCGCCGCCAACAGCTCGACGTCACCGGTACTCAGCGATTCCGTTTTCGATGTGTCGATCGGACCGTAGTGGATGAACGGACCGTCGGATCCTCGATCGCGCACGTAATACTGCCGAGGCGCGTAGACGACATACTTCTTCTCGACGGCTCCGATGCGGTAGAACAATACCTTCTCCATCCAGCCGACAACCGTCGCGAAGCTGGTGTCAAGGGTCTTCAACGCCCCCTGCCCCGACGCCTCATCGTCGACAATCTGCGAACGATCGTCGGTCGAGACCGCTGTCGGCGAGATTGAGACGCTAGGCGCGTTCTCCTGTTTTCCCGTTTCAGGAACTGTCGAGGAGTTTTTCTCGCCGGGCTGGGGCTCTTGAGCCAGAGTGACAGATCCGGCTCCGGCGAGCGAAAAAAAGGTCCACACCAAGAAAACGGATGGGCCGCGAAAACGAAGGCTCGGCATCGAGATCCTCACTGTCCGTGCTGTTGCGGAGACACCGATCCTCACATCGGCAAGCTGCGTAGGCGGATTCCCATGCGTTGGTTCTGCTGACCTTGCGAGCCCGGCAGCGGTAAGAACGCCGACTGCCATGAGTGGGATGGGCACTTATACCAACTCGACACCACAATTCAAAACGGCCGCCGTCGGCCCGTCATGTTCATCCTGGCGAACGGTCAAGAGAGGCCGACGTGCCGAAGGATTGGACTCGTGAGAATCGCGCGATCTCCAGAGCGGGCCACAGTTTAGGACACGAATGTCATGATTATATTATTGAGGACCGGTTAATTGCTGCGAGACTTGCTGTCTAGAGGTATTGGCACTGTGGTGCCACGGGTCATTCGAAACAGTTCAGATTTTTGACACTTATGCCTGTCGAAAATCGATGGAGTCGCCTAAAATTGAATCAACAGCGTGAGTTTCAACCTTTGACATGCGGAATTTGCGTTTCCGACGGGATTGGATGAAGACTATGAAATCGAGCCTCGACGCAAACGATCGACAGTTCTTGGCCCGGCTTCAGCGGCTTGGTTCGGGAACCGTTCAGGAGCTTTGCGGTGATCTTGGTGTGACGGCGACCGCTGTGCGACAGCGACTGGCGCGGCTTCAAGTTCTGAATATGGTGACACGTGACGTCGTGCGGAGTGGCCGCGGCCGCCCCCATTTCACTTACAGGCCGACAGAAGTCGGTCTCCGGGAACTCGGTGACAACTACGCTGATTTGGCCCAAATTTTGTGGGGTGAACTTCAGCAGATCGAAGAAATCGACATCCGGGAACGGATCATCAGCCGTGTTCGGGAAAGGTTAGCCGGCCGGCTGCGTCGGTTTGTCGACGGGGCCAACTTGAATGATCGGGTCAGGCAACTGGGGGAAGCGTTGTCGGAATACGGGTTCGACATCGAGACAGAAACATCCGGAACGCGTCCGGTTCTGCGGGAGCACAACTGCCCGTACCACGAATTGGCGAGTTCCGACTCAGCAATTTGCGAGCTGGAACAGTCCGTTTTCCAGGATGTCCTTCAAGCGAACGTTACTCTTTCGCGGTGTTGCCTCGACGGGAACGGCTGTTGCGAATTTCACACGGAAGCCTGACTCAGCTCCATCACTAAACCAATTGAGTCTGCCCCGTTGGGGCGAACCTCCTTCGGAGTCGAACAATCAGCGGTAAACGCCCCCATTTCCTGTGAGTGATAAAGTTTTCTGAGGAGGCTCGAGCAGTGTAACGCTGGCGAAGGGGGATCGATTGAATCGCACCTGGATGTTGCTAGAGTGGACGGCCACTGTGTTTCAGAATCAATCGTCGACGCCCAGAATTTCGGTGTCGACTGAAACGTATCGTGTGGAATGACTGTGGCTATGGCAGAGCAGGCAATGTCTGTGACAAATCAAAGAAACGGATGCGGGCAATGACTTGGATTGACGGGCGATTCGAAGAGAACGTGATTACGACCACTTTGGAACAGTCGATGAATTGGGCCAAGCAGTCGAGCATTTGGCCGATGACGTTCGGCTTGGCGTGCTGTGCTATTGAGATGATGGCGACGGGAGCGAGCCGATTTGATCTGGACCGGTTCGGTGCGGGAGCGTTTCGCGCCACGCCGCGTCAAGCCGACCTGATGATTGTTGCTGGTACGGTGACTTACAAAATGGCGAGCCGCGTTCGCCGTCTTTACGAACAAATGCCCGATCCGAAGTTTGTGATTGCGATGGGCGCTTGTACGGTTGGGGGCGGCCCCTATTTCAAATACGGATACCACGTTGTGAAGGGTGTCGATTTAGTCGTTCCGGTCGACGTGTATGTTCCCGGATGTCCTCCGCGCCCCGAGGCGTTGTTGGAAGGCATCATGCGGATTCAAGACAAAATCAAAGCCCGGCGAATCACGAAGGGTTCGGGCGAAGAGTTGCCCGTGCCGCATCATTCCGGGTATGCAGCGTGTTGATCGCGATGGCATCGCGATCAACACGCGGATGAGATTGGCCGCGAGTGTGCAACGCATGTGCGGTGCCCGGCTGGTTTCGCGCCTCATATGTCATAGATAAAGAAAACAGAATTCGACGATGAGCAGTATTCTTTCAGTCAAGGGCCTGTGTGTCTCGGTTGTTGGCACACCCATTCTCAAGGGGGTCGACTTCGAACTCAAGCAGGGAGAAGTCCACGCGCTGATGGGCCCCAACGGCTGCGGCAAGAGTACACTTGCCTATGCGTTGGCCGGACATCCCAACTACGAGGTAACCGATGGAACGGTCGAACTCGACGGCGTCGACATTCTCGAGCGCGACCCGAGCGAACGAGCGCGGCTGGGTCTGTTCCTCGCGTTTCAGTACCCCGTCACAATTCCCGGCGTGAAGGTGGCCGACTTCCTGCGGCATGCCATATCAAATGTTCGCAACCCGGACCGCAAGGAAGGCGAAGGTCTTGTCCCCATGCGAGAGTTTCGCAAGGAACTGCGCAGCCAGATGGATGAACTCGGTATCGAATTTGAATTCGCCCGCCGGTATTTGAACGAAGGGTTTTCCGGTGGTGAGAAGAAGCGGATGGAGATACTTCAGTTGGCCATGCTCAAGCCACGTTTCGCGTTCCTCGACGAAACCGACAGCGGGCTCGATGCCGATGCCGTCAAGATCGTTAGCGAGGGTCTCAGCCGGCTTGCCGGTGAAGACATGGGCGTGCTGATCATCACTCATCACGAGCGGCTGCTGGAATACAATACGCCGGACTACACGCATGTCATGCTCACCGGACAGATTGTCGAAACGGGCGGCGCGGAACTTGCCCACGAATTGCACGAAGAGGGATACGCTTCGGTTCGCGAGAGGCACCCCGAAGCCGAGAACGAAGAAAGCGCCGCCGAGAAGGTGACGTCAAATGCGTAACACAAGATCGAACTTCGGACGTTGAGTACACATAGAGCCCCACCTGCATCGCGAGATCAAACGACCGCGATAAAAGAACATCACCCAGACAACCATCACCGAGACAACACGGTGCCGTTCAGCTGAGAGACCTCGGGGTTCCCATCGAAATCAGGAGAAGAAAGACTCGTGTCGACCGAAATCGAAGGCGAAGTTGGTATCGGCGAATATCAGTATGGATTTCACGATCCGACTGACGGCTACACCTTCAAGAGCCGAAAAGGGCTTGATGCAGAAATCATCGAGCAGATCTCGCGGATGAAAGGCGAGCCGGACTGGATGCGCCAGTTTCGCCTCGATTCGCTGGAAATCTTTTTCCAGAAGCCGCTGCCGGAATGGGGCGGTGACCTCAGTCACCTCGACTTTCAAGACATCTACTATTACGTCCGCGCCTCCGACAAACAGGAGCGAGACTGGGACGAAGTTCCCGATGATATTCGCAAGACGTACGATCGGCTCGGCATTCCCGAAGCCGAGAAGAAGTACTTGGCAGGTGTCAAAGCGCAATACGAATCGGAAGTTGTCTACGGCAGCCTGCAGGAAGATCTCGCCAAGCAAGGCGTGATCTTCACCGACACCGACTCCGCGTTGCGGGAACACTCCGAATTGTTTCGCGAGCACTTCAGCACCATCATTCCGCCGTCGGACAACAAGTTCGCCGCGCTCAACTCGGCAGCGTGGTCGGGGGGATCGTTTATCTACGTACCCCCAGGTGTAGAAATCGAATTTCCGCTGCAAGCCTATTTCCGTATCAATTCGGAGAACATGGGCCAATTCGAGCGTACGTTGATTATCGTCGACGAAGGCGCGAGCATTCATTACGTGGAAGGCTGCACCGCGCCGACGTATAGCAGCGAAAGCCTGCACTCGGCGGTGGTGGAAATTGTCGTCAAGCGTGGCGGCCGCTGCCGCTACACGACCATCCAGAACTGGTCGAACAACGTCTACAACCTCGTCACCAAACGGGCGATGGCCTACGGCGATGCCCTCATGGAATGGGTCGACGGCAACCTCGGCTCCCAATTGACGATGAAGTACCCAGCCATTTACTTGATGGAACCCGGCGCGCGAGGCGAAACGCTCTCCATCGCGTTTGCCAACCAGGGCCAACACCAGGATGCCGGCGCGAAAATGGTACACTGTGCACCGAACACTTCGAGCCGAATTATCTCCAAGAGCATTTCCAAGGGAGGTGGCCGCTCGAGCTACCGCGGGCTGGTGAAGGTGGCCAGTGGGGCGAACGACTGCAAGTCGAACGTCGTGTGTGATGCGCTGATCCTCGACCCCGATAGTCGCAGCGATACCTATCCGACAATCGAAGTCGACGAAGACGACGTGGCAATTGAGCATGAAGCGAGTGTCTCAAAAATCGCCGAGGAACAACTGTTCTATCTCATGAGCCGCGGAATGAGCGAAGCGGAAGCCTCTTCGATGATCGTCACCGGGTTTATCGAACCGCTGGTGAAGGAACTTCCCATGGAGTACGCCGTCGAGATGAATCGGCTCATCGAACTGCAAATGGAAGGCTCTGTCGGATAGACATCATCGACGTCGGTTCGCGCAACGTCCTTCACGTGCACGTTCGGCTTCTCGGCGTCGTCGCGGCACTCACGTACGTGAGACCGTTTCATTCGAGGTGCTCCGAACGCAACCCGGCATTAGGCGAGCGCCTCGCAACAATCACACCCACGCAAGTAAAAACATAAACATGGGCTATTTGAAGGAAATATTCACAGGTGGTTTTCATGGGTGACACGATCACCGAAACGAGCGCGACCATTCCGCCCGGTTTTGATGAGTCAGCCTTCGAAGCGTTCGTTGCATCGCGCGATGAACCCGATTGGCTGACCGACTTCCGCCGCAAGGCCTTCTCCGTCTATACAGAGCTGCAAGCGCAGCCGCTCGACCCGGAAGAGTGGAAGCGGGTCGACCTACGCGTCTTCCGGCCGGGCACGTTTTCGCTTCGCCCGAAATCGGATGCAATTTCCCAGTTCGGAACCCTGCTTCGCGACCGCGCCGATTTCGCCGGTCACATGTCACACATTGACGGTCATTGCACACAGGCTTCGCTGGATGAAGAACTCAAATCCAAGGGAGTGCTGTTTGGCGACTTGAGGCAGCTCGCCGCCGAGCATCGCGATGTGCTCGAGCCGCATTTTCTCACCCGCGCCGTCGAATTTGGTCGTGATCGTTTTTCCGCCTGGCATGCTGCGTTTTGTACCGGAGGCACCGTCCTGTATGTGCCCAGAAACGTAGAAGTCGAACAACCGCTTTACAGCCTGATCGCGCTGGTTGAAGACAACGCGGCCGATTTTAGCCACACGCTGGTGGTCCTCGAACAGGGCGCCTCCGCGACGTTGCTCGAAGAGACGGCTTCGGCCCGCGACGACACGGCGGGTTTGCACGTGGGTGCCGTCGAGCTGCTTTTGGGCGACGAGGCGAATCTACGGTACGTACAACTCCAAAACTGGAACGAAAAGACGTGGCACTTCGCCCATCAAGCCGGGCGCGTTGAACGCGACGGCTCGCTCGAATGGACGGTGGGAGGTTTGGGCGCCAAGGTGGCGCATATCCATCAAGATGTCTCGCTCGATGGCCGCGGCGCGGAAGCGGAAGTCAACGGCGTCACGTTTTCGGTCAATCGACAACTCATCTCGTATTACACACAACAATCGCACAACGCACCCGACACGCGAAGTGACCTGCTCTATAAGGAAGTGCTCCGTGACCGGTCACGGGCGGTCTGGCGGGGAATGATCCGGGTCGAACCCGAAGCGCAGAAGACCGACAGCTATCAACGAAGCGACGCACTAATGTTGAGCCCCACTTGCCGGAACGACGCTGTGCCCGGACTCGAGATCGAAGCCGACGACGTTCGCTGCACCCACGGTGCCACCGCCGGACGCGTCGACAAGGAACAGTTGTTTTATTGTATGAGCCGAGGCATGTCGCAGTTCGAAGCGATGCACATGATCGTCGAAGGTTTTTTCCAAAATGTTTACGATCGAGTGTCGGTCGAAGCGGTTCGCGAAACGCTCAGCAAGGCCGTCGAGAAAAAACTGGGTATCGGCCGGTAATCCGGCGCGATCGTTTTGCGTCCTTCGCAGCCAATGGCGATTGGCGGTCATTCGAGTGGCGTTCCTGCGAGAAATCAGAACGGCGTTCTTCGTAAACAGCAGCCAAAAAACATCATGTCTGACTTTGAAAAAGTAGCCGAACCCGAAGAGATCGCAGCCGGCGGTCGCAAGTCGATCGTCGTCGACGAGTTGCCGGCTCTTCTGGTTCGCGTGGGCAACGACTACTACGCGATCGAAGACGTCTGCACGCACGATGGCCAGCCGCTGACGGACGGGCCCATCGAGGGCTGCGAGATCACCTGCCCCCGCCATGGTGCCCGATTCGACCTGGCGACCGGCAAGCCGTTGTGCATGCCGGCAACCGAACCAGTCCAAGTTTTTGAAGTCGACGTGCGGGCCGACGGCGTGTACGCTAAACCACACACTTAGAATTGGCCCCAAGACCCTCTGATGGACGACGCGAACGTTTTATCAGTAAAATCGAATGACACCACAACCGGGTCTTGGAGCGGGCTGTAGAATTGGCCCCGAGATCCCCTGATGGACAGCGTGTACCTTTTCGTATGTAAAGTCACTTTCCGCTACAACAGGGTTTGAGACAGCGACCAGCGAATGCACAATAAGGAGTTCATCTGATGGCTGACGAAACAGCATTGCTCGAAACGCTCAAGAAGGTGATCGATCCGGAATTGTTCGTCAACATTGTCGACCTCGGTCTGATTTACGAGATCGAACAGGTCGACTCGAAGGTCAACGTACAGATGACTCTCACCAGTCCTGCATGTCCTGCGGGGCCGCAACTTGTCCAGCAATCGAAGTTAGCCCTCGAAGAACTCGACGACGTCGACGAGGCGGAGATCACGCTCGTACTTTCGCCCCCCTGGTCTCCCGACCGAATGACCGATGAAGCGCGAGACAGTCTGGGTATTTTCTAACGCCGTGTGCACGCCCGAGCTTTAGGCTTTCTGCTTTTGCAATCGAATTCCGGCAGCCTGCGGTGTGGTCTGGAAGTGACGAACCGACGGTCGCGCATCGACGAACCGACAGGTCCCGTTCTGTCAGCAATCTCTTGTTCACATCCTTGAACCACTACATCGGCGCGTACCGAAGTGCACCGCGGTTGACTGTCGATCCGCCATGTCGGCGACGATGCTCGCGCGACTGGCCTTGGATCAAACCGGCTTCCCCTCGGTCTAGAAACACTGCTTTCTTTTTCGCAACACTTGCAGCGACAAATCGAAGCGATAGCGCGAATCCAGAGTATCGCTCGATGATCTGTCAATACCTGTGACGCAAAAAATTTCCACTTCATATGTTTCAAACAATTCTGCTGATTACCACAAATTCCGTTTGCGTTTCTTGGATGCTTGCGCGCATACTGTAGCCGTTGTCACATCGGCGTTCGCTATGTCGGTTCGTTGGTCATCCGATACTCGTGTTTGTGAAGGAGTGGGAGATGAATTCACGTCTTTCTTGTTCAGATTGTGATTCGGCCGAGTTGCTGCACGTTGACCGCCGCCGGTTCGTGCAAAGCGTGGGCGCGGGAGTTGCCGCCGCCTCAGCCGGATTGTGGCCAACGGCCTCTCATGCGGAAGGGAAGACGCCGAAGTCAGAAACGCTTGTGCAGAAGCTGTACGCCTCGCTCAGCGACGAGCAGAAATCAAAAATCTGTTTTGACTGGGACCGCCTTGTTGATGGGGACCTGTTGCGGACACATGTGGAAGCGAACTGGCATATTACCGAGCCGACTGTCTCTAGCTCGTTTTTCACTGGCGATCAGCAGGAGATGATCGAGACGATTTACTTCGGGCTGTACAACCCCGATTGGCACAGCCGCGTTCGAAAACAACTTCAGGATGATGCGGACGGTTACGGCAAAAGACAGTCGATCGCTATCTTCGGGCAACCCGGCAGCGGAAAGTTTCAGTTCGTCATGACGGGCCGCCACTTAACGATTCGCTGCGATGGAGACAGCGAGGAACATGTTGCGTTCGGCGGTCCAATCTTTTACGGACATGCGGCCGGGGGATTTAATGAGCCGGCCGATCATGCGGGGAATGTATTCTGGGATCAAGCGCTCAAAGCCAACGCGCTGTATAAGATGCTCGACGGCAAGCAGCGTGCGCAAGCGCTCATCGACGAAGCCCCCGAACAAAGCGAGGTACACTTCCGCAAAAAGAAGTCGGCCATTCCAGGGCTCAGACTGGCCGAGCTGAGCAAAGATCAACACGAAAACGTTGAGAAAGTTCTCGCCTCGCTGTTGGAGCCCTACCGCGAGTCGGACCGTAAGGAGGCGTCCACGTGTCTGAAGGCACAGGGGGGGCTGGATGAATGCCGGATTTCGTTCTACAAGTCCGACGACGTCGGCGAGGACGGAGTGTGGGACGTCTGGCGTCTGGAAGGCCCGTCATTTGTATGGCATTACCGTGGCGACCCGCACGTGCATGTCTGGGTAAACGTCGCCGACGATCCCAACGTAAAAATTTCTACGTAGAGCGACCTGTCGGCGCGCGGCAGAGACGTGTCGTCTGTTTTCGACGCGTCGTGTGATGTTACCACGTGCCAACCACGCTACCGCGATGTCCATTGCTCTTGCCGGGAAGCGACCAGTTAATGTAAGCTCGACTGCGAATTCAAATACGCCGTGCAGCAGGCACGCGTTTAAGAACGATTCAAAATGATTGCCGAGAGTTCCCTTTCGGCTTCAAATAAAAGATTGCGAGCGGCTTGTGACCCAAGATGCGACTTCGCGCCCCATCGTCAGGACGACCGGTGTTGACGTACTCACGAACGCCGTTAAATCGCCGCCGATCTCGAAATTGTCGCTTAATGAAGTGACGACTTTGCGATGGTCTTTTTGTGAGGACGTGACCGCCTACCGGGACGCCGGAATCGAAGCGATCGGTGTCTGGAAACAGAAGCTGACTGAATACGGTGAGGAACGGGGCGTCGAACTCATCAGGGAGTCCGGGCTGGACGTCTCCAGTCTTTCCTGGATCGGCGGTTTCACGGGCTCAAACGGGTATTCTCTTGAGGAGGCCATGGACGACGCCCGCGAAACGATTCGCATCGCCGCCCAGCTCAACACGAATTCCGTCACCGTTGTTAGCGGGTCGCGCGCCGGACATACGTTTAATCATGCACGTGAACTACTCGTGGGTGCGCTTATTTCACTCGGGGACGAAGCGGCTCGCCACAACACCTCTCTCGCGTTGCAGCCGATGCATCCCATCTTCTCGCAGAACTGGACGTTTCTCGACACGCTCGACGACACGCTAGACATTCTCGACTGCTGCCAACACCCCGCGGTGAAGCTGGCATTCAACGTCTATCATCTTTGGCGAGAGCCTCACCTGTTAGAACGCATTCCGGAAATCGCATCCCGCGTTTCCACCGTTCAGCTAAGCGACTGGCAAGGTTCTCCGCGCAATCAAAACGACCGCTGCCTCCCTGGCGAGGGCGTCATCCCGCTGGCAGAAATCACGCAAGCCTTTGCTGATTCCGGCTACGATGGATTCTTTGAAATCGACGTATGGTCCGAAAAGGTCTGGGAGTCGGACTACCGCGACTTGATCAGTGATTGCCGCTCGCGATTCGAAAACCTGTGCCGCTTTCGAGAGCCTGTGATCGAGTCGCATCTCTGATCCGCGCAGATCGAAAATCGAACGTCCGCAGCGCAGAAACTCCGCGCATAAGACGATAGAATAACAGCCGACCTGCGTGCGCCGCTCCTGGTTCGGGAAGGCCTCGCGTTTCCTTCCGTACGACACAACGGTTCACCGCCGCTGTCCCACCACGAAGCTTTTTCTGTTCCGGGCGGCCACCGATGTCCCACGAGATGCTGTCACTCGAAGAACTCGCGCGTCAGCTCGGGCGCGACGCGCGAGAAATTGAAAAACTCGCCAGTCGAGGCCGAATTCCCGGCCGTAAGGTTGCCGGCAGCTGGCAATTCCACCCCAGTGAAATCACTCATTGGCTCGAAACTGAAATGCGAGCCTACACCGAACCCGAACTGGCGAGAGTGGAAGAGACACAACGCTCGAACGAACTCAGCCAAGAAGTTCCCGTAGGCAGCCTTATCCAGCCTGAAACGGTTCAAGTTCCGCTTGAGGCACGCACAAAACGTTCCGTACTCGAGTCGCTCATCGAGGTTGCTGGACGAACGTGGCAAGTCTGGGAGCCGGCAACCGTCTTGGCGGCCGTTCAGGAACGAGAAAAGGTTCTGGCGACCGCCTACGAAAACGGTGTTGCGATTCCCCACCCTCGAAATCCCCCAGTTGGTGCCGTCGGGCAACCGATTATTGCCTATGGCCGAACATTTTCCGGTATCCCCTTCGGAGCTCCTAGACGCGGGCTAACAGATATCTTTTTTTTGGTTTTGTGCCTGGATTCCCGAACCCATTTGCAAGTTCTCGCGCGTCTGGGACGAATGATGCAACAACCCGGCTTTGTCGATCAGCTTCGGCAACTCGATACTGCTCCCGAAACGTATGAATTCATCTGCCAAACCGACACGCAGCTCGGCGCGAATTGACGACGAACAAATCGTTTGTCGGGCCTCGTGCCCAATTCGAATCATCCTTGCACGAGTTGTGTTGCCCGATCCAAGATTCGAGATTTCTCGTTCGGCCATACACGTTTTTGCGGTTCAGTTGGTCACGCGCCAACGCTCTAGTGGGTCCCTTTTTCTCGACGATGAATTGGGCTACGATGGGGGCGCCTTCATCCGATGACACAATTAAGGTGAAAGCAGCCCAAACATCGTCAGCTCGTTTTGGCGCGAAATCGGTTGGAACATCACTTCAGCACGGTGTCACTTCAACACAATGACGATGCACAGCGCCGATCATACTGCCTGAGAGCCACACAGCCATGCCGCTGGACTTGCCGGAACCGCTTGATGTGATCGCCGTCGGCGCGCATCCCGATGATGTCGAAATCGCCTGCGGGGGCACACTCGCTAAACTCGCGCTCCAAGGGTACCGGGTTGGCATTGTCGACCTGACTGACGGCGAGCCGACTCCCGGAAGCCCGTCCCCTGAAGTTCGGCTCGAGGAAGCCGCCCAAGCCGGAAAGATACTCGGTGTGACCGTTCGCGAAACGTTGACGTTGCCGAATCGCCGTCTGTTCGACAACTACGAGACGCGCGTCGAACTGGCCAAGGTTTTTCGGCGATACCGACCTCGAGTCGTGCTGGGGATCGCCGATCGAACGCCGATGGCTTCGCCCGATCACTGGCAAGCCATGCAGATAACCGATGCGGCCGTGTTCTACTCGCGGTTGAGCAAGTGGGATGATCAGTTTGACGATCTTCCCGTGCATTCCATCAGAAAACAACTTTGGTATCCGCTGGGTTTACAGACGCTGAAATTCCCCGAAGGAGGCGGCCATTTTGTCGTCGACATCACCCAGACGGCACCCCAAAAAATGGAAGCCATCCGCGCGTACAAGACGCAGTTTCCACCATCCAAAGAACGCGTCTTTCGGATGGTAGAAGGTCAGAACTCGCTGTATGGCACCAGCGCGGGGTTCGAAGCGGGTGAGTTGTTCATTACAGCCACGACGCTGGGAGCGCATGATCTTGTGAAGACAGTTCTTCCCGAGGCTTGAAGACGGATACCCGCGGCGGTCTACTGCCAGAACTGTTAGTTGATCGGGCAAACGAAACGATTTGCGGCGGCGTCAACACAACCTGTTCTAAGGCAAGACGTTGTTGGGCAGCCGTATACGTCGGCGTACTACGGCCAGTTCCCCGCACCGGGGAGTGGACACCTGGATTTGAAAACACGCTCAAAGAGTTCGGCCCTTTCCCATGAAACGGCCGGCTGTATATGATATAGAGTCTTACGCTATGTCTCCTGCGCGCTGTCGGCGAACGTGCGCGTTCGATCGTCACACGGCGTAGACAACGGGCGCCGCAGTTTGGCGGACACCGCAATAGCTGTGCCCGTCCACGTTTGAGAAAATGAGAAGGCGTCGATCATGGCAAGCCCAATCCTTTAGATGGAGCGGGCTGAAAGACACCGTGTTCGAATTTCCCTGATAACAAATGTCGGTTTCCGACAGACGTTGCTTACACGATTAGCTTTCAGAGTGCATTATGGTTCGTCTACGCTGGGGATCGGTCAGCATTACCGGTAACTTCCGCGACAACAATGAAGATCGCTGCCAAGAGGATCCCCAGGGCCGTTTCTTTTTGGTTTGTGACGGAATGGGTGGACAGGCCGCTGGTGAAAAGGCGAGCGAGCTGGCAGCCGATCTTGTCAGCAAACAGTTCGAACAAGACATCAACTTCAGTGAAGATTCTCGCGACCACGTCATTTCGGTTATCGACCAGGCTGTCTCCAACGCCAACATGGAGATCATGGCGCTAGGCGAGGTCGAACCCGATTACCATAACATGGGAACAACGATCGTTTTCCTGGTCTGCGTGGGCGACACGTTTTTCGTCGGTGGTGTCGGCGACAGTCGCGTCTACCGTCTGCGCAACGATGTATTTGAGCAATTGACGATCGACCATTCACTCACGCAAGCGCTGGTTGATGCGGGAACGATTAGCGAGGAAGACGCCGTCGACCATCGGTATCGAAACGTCCTATACCGTTATCTGGGCTCAAAGGAAGGGGGAGCGGGCACCGAAGCCAATAGCATCGCACCGGAAAGTGGCGAACGGTTTCTCCTTTGCACCGACGGCGTCAACGGCGGCGTCGAAGACGACCAACTGGCCGAATTGCTCAAGTTGAACGACGATCCCCAGGCGACGGCTGAACAGATCGTCAAAGCCGCCCAAGACGGCGGCTCCAAAGACAATATCACTTGCACGGTCGTGCATGTCGAATAGCGCAAGCCGCAGCGCCACATCGCCGCTGATCTGCCGGCGGAATCATAGGTTCCTCGAACAAGCAAATCGGCAGATTCCCAAATTGCTCTGTTTGAAGACAGGCAGGCGAACTCGCTCGGAATGCGCGGCAGTCGCGAACTCCTATGGCATGCTGAAGTCCAGGCCGCACTCCGTCCGAGCGGTTTTCCCGTAGAAATGCGTGGAATGGCCATAGCTTGGCCCGCTGATGAACGGCACAATTGGCACCATCGCTCCGGATGCCCCGGCTCGCTCAGCTTGGGCAGGAATTTAGCAACTAACAGTGCATCGCGGGCAGGATCGATGTAGAATTACAAGCATGGGTCATTTCGGCCGGCTTTGCCGGTCATAACGGACATACCGATTGGCGACGCCGGACAGAGATTCCGGCGTGGTTGACATGGAACGTCGCTGACAACGGCCATGGTTGTCGGCGCACGCGGAAAACAGGGGGGCGTGTCGATGAAAAAACAGTACCGCATTTTTCCGAAAGCCAGATACCTAATGACGGCGGCCTGCGTATTCGTTGGGCTGGCCAGCGCTTCGCAAGCACAGACCAAACCGGACTTCCGGCCGCATGCCGAAGTGCTTAAGGGCTTCACAAAAGTCGTATCATCGGCCCCCGGACAGGGCAGTCTGTACACGATCTGGACGCGCACCAAAGACTCGCAGATGTATGCGGAGTTGCCGGGGGGCTTTGCAGCGCAGAAGTATTTCATCGCGCTGACCGTAGGCAGCGGCGACCGCTTCGCCGGACTCCAGGTGGGAGACATCTACGTCTACTGGCGACGCTTTGACAAACGGCTCGCACTGATTTCCCCCAACGTCAAAACACGATCCGAAGGTGACGACGAATCGAAGGCTTCAGTGAAACGGTTGTTCACCGACCGCATTCTGTTGGACGTGCCCATCGTGACAATGGGCCCCGGTGGCGGACCCGTCATCGACATGGACCAGCTACTCGTGGGGAAATCGACGTTTTTCTTCGGCCCAAGTATCATCAGCCGGAAAATGCCGCTGATCTATAAGATCAAGAAGGCGAAGGCATTTCGAGACAACGTGGAGTTGGCATTCGAAGTTCCCAACCGCTTCGGCCAACTTCAGACGTTGCACTACTCGATCAGCAATGTTGTCGGCAGTTCAGGATATAAGC
>Ga0315336_1001404_pt1 | contig 47395 bp, 34 predicted proteins | sample ASW5metaG_FD_204512 | JGI IMG/M metagenome (GOLD analysis project Ga0315336, IMG submission 204512) | Ammonia-oxidizing marine archaeal communities from Monterey Bay, California, United States - ASW #5 | ecosystem: Environmental > Aquatic > Marine > Intertidal zone | place: USA: California... | reverse complement strand
TCGTCGCTAGCCGAAGAGACCCAGGATGTCTTGCAGAAACTCCAACAAACGGTAAGTCAGCCCCGTGATGCCAACACGGACCCAACCGACGCTCAGCCGCTACCGCCACCGCTGGCAGAACCCCATCTGCGGGACGTCGAGCAACAGGCACAGTCGCTGCCGGAAAAACCGACGACCGAGACCCGACGCCAGACGGCCAATCAGGTCAAACGCAAACTGCAGGAGACAAGTCAGGCCTTGCAGAACGAGGTTGAGCGGCAGCGGGCGGAACAAGATCAGCGAGCGCTCGAGGAACTTCCGGAAAACCAGCCGGCCGATGACTTGAGCGAGGCCCGCAAATTCGTGCAACAGGCGCTGGGGGAACAACGTGACATTCAGCGTGCCGCGCGTCCGGACAACAGCGAAAAACTCAAGGAACTGGCGCAGACCCAGGAACAACTCAATCAGGATATGAAGTACTTTGCGCAGCAGCAGGCTGAAACGCTGCGGGGTGTACAGGGGGAGTGTCGGGCGTGCCAATCTTCGATGGCGCGGACTCATTCATCGCTGTCGCAAGGAATACCGATGAGCCGCACGCATGCCAGCCAGGCTGCCGATGAATTGCAGAAGCTGGATGATGCATTGGAGCGGGCGCAACACGAAAAGCGATTGGCCGACGCCTATCAGCTCAAGTCAATGCTCGACGCTCAGATCCGGCAGCTGCAGCGGATGCAACAGCAGCCGAAGAATGCGACCCCGTCACAGTGCCAGTCAGCCGGTCAACGCGGACAATCGATTGCAAATCAGCTTGGCCAATCGGCGGGTCAACAGCCGTTGCGCGACGAATTTGGACCACAATTGCGTGAGGCGTTGGGTGAGCAGCAAATGCAGCGGATTCAAGAGCAAAGTCGGCAGTTGGAGCAAGCACGTGAACCGGGCCAGATTTCCGATTCGGCAAAAGCGCTGGCAGAATCACTGCAGCAGGTCTCACGGGCGTTTTCCCAGAGTTGTAAGAACCCTGGAACGCAGCCGGGGAACGGATCGCCGCTGATTCCCCAAGGCCGCGGTGCCGTCGCTCAAGGCCTGCAACGCCTGGAAAGCGTCACCCGGAGTCAGGAAACCGGCAAGCCCATGTCACGGGAGGACGAGGCGCGGATGCGGAGAAACGCCATCCGCCAGTTGGACGCCGGGCTGTCGCGAGAGTACGGCAGCAACCAGCAGACCACAAACCTGGTTCGATCACTGCGGAAAGAACTGAGCGAACCACAGACGCCGCTTACACGGGAAGCGCTGGAGTCCTTGCAGCGCAACATTCAAATGCTCAGTCAGGAGAAACTGACTCGGGAAAACCAGCGGCCCGACGACAGGCCGACGACGAATCTTGACAGCAGTCGCTTGTCTCCGGAGTATCGCGACGCGGTCCGACGCTATTTCGAAAAACTCTCGGAACAGCCATGAGTCAGTGGGGCTTCGACAATCCGCTTGTCTGGTACCTGGGCTTACCCACGGTGTTGGGGGTTGGCGTGTTGGCCGTGCGCAATTTGCGCAGACAGGGACGCAGCCGCCGGCAGATTTGCGTCCTGATTTCTCTACGGGCGCTGATGGGCCTGATGTTGTTGTACTGGTTGGCGCGTCCCGTGTCGCGAATGTTCACGTCGGACGAGCGCGATTCCAGTGTGATTGTGCTGGTGGATCGCAGCGAAAGCATGTCGCTCGAAGAAATCGGCCGCAGTCGCTATCAACAGGTCTTGGAGTTGTTGCGCGAGCGGCTTGTTCCTGCTGCGGAAAAGGTCGAGCTTCGCTTGAAACCGTTTCTGTTCGCTGGAGAGTTGCAGGCGGCCGACGGACCGATGCTGGCGCGATCCCAGCCGGATGGGCAACACACGAATCTCGGCCGGGCGATCACCGAGTCCCTGTCACTGCAGGAGCGGCCGCCATTGGCCGTACTGGCGCTGACCGATGGCGTGGTCACCGACTCCCAAGACAATCCGCGAGCTGTCTCGATGCTCGTCCGCCAGGGAGTTCCGTTTTACGGAGTTGGTGTGGGAAGCGAAACGGACGCACAGTTCCTGGAACTGGAGCAGGTAACGGCCCCCGGCGTCGTGGCTCCTCGCAACCGCTTTCGCATCTCGGCTCGCCTGAAGGCGACGGGTGAACAGCCGATTCCCAAGTGTGAATTGTCACTCTTACGTGATGGTCAATTCGTGGAGCGGAAGGCGGTATCGCAAGGGCCCGGACCACGATTGTGGCAGGAGAGTTTTACAGTCAGCGAGCCCGACAGTGGGACACACACGTACACCGTGCGGCTGACCCATTCTGCTGCAGAGGCGATCACGCTTGGCAATACCGAGTCTTCAGCGCGGGTCCGCGTGACCGACGAACGCGCACTGAAGGTGTTGTTCCTGCAGGGCGGGCTGACCTGGGACTACAAGTTCATTCGCCTGGCGCTTCGGGGTGATCCCGCGATTCGCCTGTCGGGTCTCAGTCGCACCGCCAGTCATTCCTCATTCATGCAAACCGTGGACGATGGACCGGATGCTCTCAGGAAGTTTCCGGATGCGATTGAGGAGTTGGCGGAATACCGCGTGGTGATCCTGGCCAATATCAGGCCCCGCGATTTGTCCGATGGCCAGCAGCAGATGCTCAAGCAGTTCTGCGGCCGCTTCGGTGGTGGGCTGCTGCTGCTCGGTGGACAGCGGACGTTTGACTCGACCTGGCGTGAAAGTTCGCTGGAAGAACTCTTGCCGGTTAAGTTGGGTGCGTCGCCGGCAGTGACGGGACCCATATCTCCGTTCCGACTCGTGATTACAGATGCGGCCCGGCAAAGCGGAGTTTTTCAAATCAGCGATGCCGGAGACAACGCCGCCGCGTGGAGGCAGTTGCCGACGTTCAATCACTGTGCGACGGTGCAATCGGTCAAACCGGGGGCGGAAGTCTGGATGCGGCGCGACCCGGTTGTGTCGGGGCAGTTGCCAGCCCTGATGATCACTCAACGGTTTGGCACAGGATTGACCTCGGTGATCGGCCTGCAGAATCTCTGGCGATGGCGGCTGGCAAAACGCGCCCAGATCGAGCATTTCGATCGATTCTGGCGGCAGTTGATCCGTCACCTGGCCAAAGGCAATCGTCGTTCCGTCGAAATCCATCTGCCCGATCAGGCGCTGTCGCCAGCTGCGGACATCCGCTTGCAGGTGCAACTCACGCCGGATCCCAGCCGGCCGACCGACAGCCAACACGAGCTGCGTTTGCGTGTCCGCGATCAACAGGGGAACGCCATCCTGGATGAGGCTCTGGTGGTCCGCCCCGATCGGCCTCATGAAGTCGCATTTCATGCCGCGGATGGCGGTTTGTACACAGTGTCAGTCGCCGATTCCGGTGGCACAATTCAAGCCACGCGCGTGGTCGAAGTGCGTGACGTCACGCGTGAGTTTCAGACGACGGCGCGCAATCTGGAAGGCTTGACGCAATGGGCCCACGTCTCGCAGGGGCAGGCCATGGCGATTGAGGACTGTGGTGATCTGGAGCAGTTGTTGGTGCGGTTGAAGCAACCCGTTGACGATCCGGCCGACGACCGGTCGCGCATGCGTCCCGCCGGACCCGGCGGATGGTTCTTGAGCTTGATGTTGACGCTGCTGAGCTTGGAATGGATGGCGCGAAAATCCTGGGGACTGAGCTGAGTAGATGGAATTGGAGGCTTGTGGTGAAGAAGCATTTGGGGATCTATGTGCTGCTGACTCTGGTTGCCTGGGGCGCTGTCTGGGGCCAGGCGACGGGAGATGGACTGTCGTCGTTTTTCATGGGCCGCGTCAAATACAGCAAGAACGACGGCAATGATTGTCGTGGCGTCGGACGCAATCTGGCCAAACTGGTTTCACAGGTTTCGACCGTACCCATCGCCGATGAAAAGCGAGTCGCCTTCACCGATCCGGTTTTGTTCGAAACTCCGTTTCTGTTCATGAACGGGCACCGTTCTTTCGCACTGAACGGTGCTGAACTCGAGAACCTGCGGGTGTATTTGGAGCATGGTGGATTCTTGTTCGCGTCGGGGTGTTGTACGAATCCCGCGTTTCCGGAAGCCTGGAGGCGGGAGATGCGCCGCGTGTTCCCGTCTGCGCAGGTCCGTCGCATCGATTACACCCATCCCATCTACCGTGTGTTCTATCGCATCGATCGCGTTCGCAGTCTGCACCGGAATGCCGACGTATTTCTGGAAGGTGTGTTTCTGGATAACCGTCTGGTATCGGTGATGTGCGAGGATGGGTTGTGTTGTGCGTTCAGTGCCAACAACAGTTGCAACGTGGGCCGCGGGATCAGCCCGCAGGTCGGCAAGAAACTGGCACTCAATCTGGCGGTGTACGCCATGACGCACTGAGTTCCGCTGGTTTGCCGCCGAGAGCCATGTTGTCGATCGCGCTGAGGGCCGCATCTGTGGGAGTGGCTGGCGACCGGTACACGGCCGCCATCAGTCATCCTGGTTGTGCCGCAAGCGGCGTTTGGCCTGCTGTAACTGTTCGCGATCCGGACTCTGTTTGTAGTAAGGATCCAAAGGGAAACAACCGGAAACGAGGCCGTTCCGTGGTGCCGACGTGCAATCACTGAATGTGCGGCACACGCGTTTATTGGAGATGCTGTTGCCCTGCATCACATCGGCTGCCAGATCCCAGTAGCTGAGGGCCATGCGGCCGAGGCCGATGAAGTCCACGGCGCCCTCACGCACCAAAGCCTGGGTAACGTGAGGCAGGAAGTCCTGAAGATAGGAATAGGCCGTGCCCACGACGGGCAGATCCGGCAGTTCGCGTTTGACGCGTTGCACGGCTTGAAACTGCCGCACGCAACCGATGAGTGGATCTTCGGGCGGACCGTAGCCGTCGGTCGGCGGAAAAAAGGCGGGACGCTGAATGTGGGGATTGTAGTACGGCGAACCGGCGGTCAGATTGAACAGTTCGATGTTCAGCGTGTTCCGCAGATACTTGAGCAGTGCGATGGGTTCATCCAGATCGAGTTGCAATGGCTCATCGCGCTGGCAGCCGAATGCGGGGTAGTCTCCAGGCGGGTATGCGTCGGCCACTCCCTCTCCACCGCGTTCGTCACGCGCGTGGAAGGCCGGCATGTCGAACAGCGACAGTCGGATCCCGATCATCAATTCCGGGCATTCCGCTCGAACGGCCTGGCAGATCTCGCGGAGAAAACGTGTGCGGTTTTCCAGGCAACCGCCATAACGGCCTGGCCGAGAATAAGCGGAAAGAAATTCGTGTCCCAGGTAGCCGTGGCAGTGTTTGATGTCCACAAAATGGAAGCCCGCGTCGCGGGCCAGGCGGGCACTTTCCAGATAGGATTCGACCAGTTGGGCGATCTCGTCATCGGTCAAGATCAGGCTGTTGTCGGTAGGGTCGATACCCAATCTGCGGTCGAGTACCGGATGATGATACACGATGCGAGGTTCCGCACGATCCTGGCGATTGGGGCGTGAAAATCGTCCGGAATGAGTCAGTTGCAATCCGACGACCAGGTCGCTTGATGCCTGAGGTCCAAATCGCTGGGTATGCGCCGAAACCAACGTCTCCAGAAGAGCCGTCATGGCGGGCAAATTGTTCGGATGGAAACACAGTTGATTGGGATTGGCTCGGCCGTCGTGCCGCACGGCGAACGCCTCACCGCCCCAGATCAACTTGCACCCCGAAGCTCCAAAATTCTGCCACCGCCGGATCGTGTGCGGCCCCGGTCGACCGTCTTTCAGCCCGTCCCAACCCTCCATGGGATGGATCGCCCAGCGGTTGCCAACGCTGACCGAGCCGATGCGGTACGGAGTCGCCAACGGGGAGCCTTCGCTGGCCGACAACGGACGATCGTCCATGGGCAATTGCAGACCGAGTTGCCGCACATAGGCACGGAAATCCGCGACCGATTTCAAGCTACCGATGCGACGCATGGTCATGAACGCTGTGCCTTACTGGGAAACTCACGACTGCAAACTCACGACTGCAAACCCACGACTGCAAATCTCTGTTTCGAGGTCATATGTATCAGCGTCGGCTGGCTGAAATCCTGCGCCGGACGCTGTGGTTTTTCCGGGGGTGATTCCGTGCCCAGCCAATTCCGAACGCGACGACGATCATGGCCCAGTTTACGGGTGCTGCCAAGTCGAATGTGAGTTTGCGTTCCCTAGACGTCGGCAGCGAGCCACGGAGCCCCATGCGGGGCGTGAGCGGAGTCGTGTCCCGTTGGTAGCCGAGGCGTCGAGATCGTGCAGGGCTGCGGACCACGTTTTCAGAACATCAAAACGTTCAGTCGTCGCGGACGCGGATCACTCGCTGGGCGGTATGCTGCTTCTGTTGCCAATCGGTGGATCGGATTTCGATCAAGTGCGTACCGGATGCCAGATTGTCTGGCAGGGCTGCGCGCCACAGATGTGTGGATGCTTTGGGTTTGGGGAGCGCTCTCCAGGTCTTGTCCTTGATTGCCGCTTCGGTGTCAACCACGTCTTGGAATGCGGGATCAACGGCCACCACACGCTCCATTTTTCTCCAACCCTGGTTGCGTCCCAGACGCATTTCGACCAGCGAGCGTTCTGATCCATTGAACACGTTGACAAAGATCTGCGTGTCCATCGACTGCGATCGACTGATCAACTCGGGAGCGTGAATCTGCATTTGATAATCTGCCGATCGTCCTGCGGCCCGAAAGTCGAGGGCGTACTGGTGTCCGTCGAAAGAGATGATCGAATATCCATTGGGAGCACCGTCGGCCATTGTTGTGTGTGGGATTCCGCGTTCATCTGGAGCTCCTGACCACCAACTCCCGGACACCGTCACATTGATGATGTGGTGATGCGGTTGCGGGCCGAGCCATCCGTCCTCGCGGGTGATGAATCGATGTTCGTGATGGTGGGTGTGACCGGAAATCGAGATGCAGAATGGCCGTTGTTCGATCAGGCGGTAGAGTTCCTGGCGATCGCGGACGTCCACCAGTGGCACATGCATCAGCAGCACGACAAGTTGTTGTTTGGGAATCAAGGCCAGATCATTGCGGATGAACTCCATTTGCTGCGGTCCCAGGCCCCCGCGATAGGTGCCTTTGCCGTCTTCGCCGGCGAGATACCATTCGATGTCGTCGAGCACCATGAAATGGACAGGGCCATAGTCAAACGAGTAATACGATGGGCCGAATACCCGTTCAAAGGACTCATCCGAAAGACTGTCATGCTGGACGTCGCGGTTGATGTCGTGATTGCCGATGACGTTGTACCAGGGGATGCCCAGCAGCGCTATGGTCTTGGCCTGAGACTCGAACAGCGACAAGTCATCGAACACGATGTCTCCCAACGTGACTCCGAATGAGGCTTGCGTTCCCACAAGCTCTTCGACGACGTCGTGAGCGATGTAATCAACTTCGGTCTGATCCCGTGGTTGAGGATCTCCGAACAGGATCGCGCGGAATTTTTCGGGTTCGTCCTGCGGAGTGAGTGCAAAATCGATGGACTCGGGCAACGGACCCGTGGGCGGGACGCCGGGGAATTTCAGATTGGCGGGCGAGCCTTTGGGTTTGTGGATGTAGTAAAACTGGGGCAGTTGTTGCTGATTCAGAGGTGTCCGCCAACCCCGCGGTTTGACCACGAACACGATGGTGTCCTGCCCGACGTCAATCTGGTATTTCCCGTCGGCGTCGGTGGTGGTGATGCTCCGCCCATTGGAGACCCGCACATCGGCCAGTCCGGGTTCGCCGGAGTCGCGCCGTCCGTTCCCGTTGCGATCGTGAAAAACGTAGCCTCGAGCGCGTTCGGTCTTGCCGGGGGCCTGAGCGTCCAGACTGCGGCGCACCGACTGCGTGGCGGCGGCCCAGATCAACATGAGCGACAGAGTCAAGCAGATGACGCGTTTCATGGGTGATCGTATCCCGAAGTGTGAGGGGCGAGGTGTGAACATTTCCGGGCCAGTCTGTTGGGTGTCGAGAGTGTCGGCCAGCCTGTCCGAACAGAGCACCGACACTATACACCGCAGTCGACTCAGAATACGACCGATGCGGGCTGAGTCCCATCGCCGCTGGCCGGATTCCGATTCGTGTCCGATTGTCCGTGTCCGATTGTCCCGGTGTGATTGTCCCGGTGTGATTGTCCCGGTGTGATTGTCCCGGTGTGATTGTCCCGGTGGCCGATGGGCTGCGCGGCTCAGTCCGCGGCGACGTCCGGTCGAAGACTGCTCTTGCGAACACGGGCGAAAATTCACTAAAAGACGCAGCCCCAAGACGTTGGGATTTCCGCCAGCTTCCCGCAGGACTGAAGGCACAGCATGGATGCCACGCCAGCACACTGGTCAACAACAGCTTCTCACAGTCGTCGCATCCTGGCTTTTCTTGTGCGGCAGCGGTTTCTGCTGCTGGGCCTGCTGATCGCGCCCAGCCTGTTGGCTTGCTGGCACAGTTTTGCTGCGACTTTTGGATTGGGCGGCCAGGTGAGTGTCGCTTTGATTCTGGCCACAGCGCTGGGCATGCTGTGGAGCGTTCATGCGCGCCCCGCCATCGGTATTGCGAAGTGGATGCGCTGCAGCCGCTATCTCACGGGGCTGGGCGCAGCCGTTGCGTTGGGTTTGTGGGCCATCAGCGCGCCCTGGCTGAGCAAACAATTGCTGCATGCTATTCCGAATCTGGATCTGTCACAGCTGGAGTCCTCTGGTTGGGTGATCACGTGGGCCATTGGTTTGGGACTGGTGTTGCCCGGTTGTTTCCTGTTTGGACAGGTTGTGGTGTGCATCAGCTATCAGCGAAGTTGGACACGGTTGTGGTGGCTGCTGTGTGGCGTGTCTGGCGGACTGCTGTTAACGGTTCTTGTTGTTGCGCCGATGCTGGGTGTCAGCGGCTCGGCGCTGGCCGCCCTGTGTGCCGTGGGACTGCTCCTGATCGCTTACCCTGGGTGCCTCAGGACTCTGCGAGGGCCGTCGCCGCAGAGTGTTACGGGGACCAGCGCACGGGTCACCCACAGATCCGGTGCTGGGCGGATTTCGCTTCTGCGGACCAGCTTGCCGCTGAGATGTCTACTGGGATTAGCGCTCGGCAGTTCGTGCGTCGCCGTGTTTCGCCTGGCATGCGAACTGCTTCCCGTTGCCGCCTACGTCGTGTTCAGTGTTGTGGGTGTGGCACTGCTGTCGGCAATCGGTGGAGCCTGCCTGGCGGGCCGGCCAGACAGGGCGTCGGGACGAAGCCGGCCGACGCGACGTGGCAAGCCCCAATTTGTTCGAACGCCGCGGGATTGGTGGACGGTTGCGCTGCTGGCAGTCGGCTGGTCAGCGGCCTGCGTTGTCGGGTATCCCTGGTTTGTTCAATTTTTGCTGGCGGTCAATGCGCACATCGCCAGCGTGGCACTCATCATGTCGATTCGCGTGATACTGGTTGGCGCTGCGATCGCTCCCGCGACACTGGCCGTCGGGTGGTTGGCGGTCCGTGACAATGCCGCTGACACATCTCAGTATCCTCAGCGTTTCATCAGTGTATTGTTTGCGTTTTGTTGTGGATTGATGGTGGGCGTGCCGCTGGTGACCAGGCTGACACCGGGATGGGTGATTGCAGCGACCGGATATGTTGTGGTGACGCTGGCGATGGGGGCTGCACTCTACCACCGCACGCGCTGGTCTGGGCGACACGTATTGGGATTGGCGATGTCCGTGCCAGTTTTGATGTGTCCCTGGTGGCTGGAACGCGCAGCGCCGGCTCGTTCCGCACGGTTGCTGTTTTCCACGCACGTATTCCAGGCGAAGTTACGCGGCGACCGTTGGGAGACGATTCCGTTCTTGGATGAGTCGCGTTTGCTGACGCGAGCGCAGGGGGAGTTTGGATCTTTGACCCTTTGGAAACAGCGCGGAGTTCAGCTGCAGGTCCGGGAAGCCGGGGGGCCGTTGGGAGTCGTGAGCGGTGACACACGCGTTTGTCCACAGTTTTCCGCGCAGATACTGCCGACGCTGGTTCCTCTGGTCTTGCATGAAGATCCTCAGAGTTTGCTGATTCTGGGACTGCGCAGCGGAACGGATGTCATCACCGCGTCTGCTTTTCCGTTGCGCCGTATCGATTGTGTGGAACGGGATGCCGGCCTCATCCGCCTGGTGCGTGAGCACATCTGGCAGGATGATACAACCCAATCGGATGCGGACAATCAGCTGCGGACGGCCTGCATCGATCCCGTGTTGGCTCTGTCGGCCTCTCAGCGGCGGTATGATGTGATTGTCTCCACCCCGAGGCAGTCGGCTCTGGTGCACGCCGTGCCCGAATATACGCTCGAGTTTTTTGAGAGGGCGGCAACTCGTTTACGCACAGGTGGCGTGTTTTGTCAGCGGTTTCAGCAGAGCGATTACGGGTCGGCACCCCTATTGACGCTGGTGACCACGATGCGAGCCGTCTTTCGGCATACGCTGGCCATTGAAGTCGCTGGTGGCGAAATTCTGCTGTTGGGCTGCGACGATTCACGAGGTTTGATTCGTTCCGGACTGTTGGAGCGATTGCGGCGGCCGCACGTCACCCAGGTGCTGGAAACCGTGGGCTGGGACTGGGCGACGTTACTGGAACTGCCAACGTATGCGGACGCCGGGTTGCAAGCACTGACGCAGGACGCAGCCCCGGGGCCGAAAGTGAATACCGTTGGCAACGGGACGTTTGCCTATCGGCTTCCACAGGAGATGATGCGTTGGGCTCCGAAGTGGCAGGAATTGCGAGGCGACTTGACCCCCCACCGCAGTTCCATTTTGGCCAACATTGACCGGACCGATCGTCTGAAGATCGAAGCATCCCACAGACTGCAGGAACTGCGGACGCAACGGAATTTGATGATGGTCTATACCGACGAACCATGGGCTTACCGCCGGAAACTTCGCGAGCAGATCCAGTCCAATCCGCGCGAAGGCATTCAACAGGTCAGTTCCCGGGACGATGAGTCGAAGCTGCATCCGATCGACCGCCGCCGCGTCCAATACTTCGTGACGCTTTCACAGGCCGTCAAGACTCGGCGCGTAGACCTGATCCGTCGTCTGGCCGGATTTGCCTCGCCGTACGATCCTCTATTGAGCTATTTTTCTCATCATGAGGTTGCCGAATTGTATGCTCGGTCGGAGTCAGGGGATTATCCGGCTGAATTGATGCACCGTCTGCACGACATCCACTACGCAGACCCCGTGGATCGATCCGTCCGCAATGTGGCGGCTGCGATCACGTTGCTCGTCGAGCACCCGCAGGCAAACCCGGACCCCGTTGCTCGCTGGGATCATATCAACGCCTTGTTGCAGATCATGGAACGCCGCTGGCAGTTGCGGAGTGCGGAGAAGCCAGATTCTGCAAGGATCGCGTTGCAGGATGTGGAACTGAGTATTTCTGCGATCAAACTGGGTTTCGCAGGGATGCAGTCGCTGTTGCAACCGGTGGGAATGTCGCATCGCGACTGGTCCTTGCGCCGCAACCACCTGGAACGCAGTTTGATGCGTCCACTGAGAACATATCGCGCGCGGTTGATGCCGCATTTCCAGAGGTCTCTGCAGGCCCAGGCCCAGCGAGATCAGGACGCCGCTGCAGTCCAATAGCCGCGTTCCACGATTCCGGTCACTGAGTTTGGTTTTGCCGGAATCACATCGTTGAACAAATGGCCGCCGCTTGCAACAATACCCATCGCAGTGATGCGGATGGTGGCACTCCACCCGGCGGAGTGCCAGAAGTGCTTTTGGTTGTAGACAGGGGATTCCTGAGATGGGAACCAATCGGGCGGTATTGGAACGACAATTGGACGACGCCAAGGCAGATCTGGAGTCCTGGGCACAGAATCTGGCCTCGCGTGGCGTGGCGGAGTCCGACTATCGTCGGGATCCCAAATGGCGTGCACTGGATGCGGACCGCCGTGCGGTGGCCACTCGGATCCGAGCCGTCGCGGCGTTGGAGCAACGGGAAGCCGAAGCGGTGCAGCGCAAGGCTGCCGCCTCTGGCGATGATGCATAGAGGATGGATTCCGGATTGACAGTTCGCCCGTCGAGCGGACCGCGTCGTGCTTTCGCTAGGCTGTCATCAGCGCGTCGCTGGCGTGGTCACGACGAGTGTCATGGCTTCTCGCAGCTGTTGTATGCCCTCTTTCGTCTGTTTCTGTCTGAAATCGCTTGCGAGGCATGTCCTGCTTCTTGTTGAGGCGCCACATCAGGAGTTGACCGCTCAAGATTCCGTCGCGGTCGGTGAGGCCAGTTCTTCAGGGCGTGATCTTGAGCGTTACGTCAGAGAAGTTCAGGTCTCCGGAAGAAAACCAGGCAACGTTCTTGAGTTGTGGCAGGTTGAATCCAAACACACGGCTCATGATGACCCGGAACGTGTTGACTGAGGAGCGTGATTCGCTGAGACCTTTGCGCGAGTATTGTTTTGGCAAATAGACCGCGTTGAGCACTCCAAACCTCTCCAATAAGTCGGTTTTCGACATGTCATGCTCATACAATCCCAGGCTGGACCCGTGATCTGAAAGCACAATGATAACCGCTTCACCATTTGTCCTGTCCAGAAGTGTCTGAATGCACTGTGTCAGGTGAGCGTTTAACCCTGCGACGTTTTTCGGATAGTTCTCGCGATAATAGTCAAGGTAGCCAGGGATTTGCTGCCGGTGTTCCAGCGGCCCTCGGAAGGTCAAGTTCCTGGGGACGTTGTCGCCCGTCTCGTCAAAGCAGAACGGTGTGTGTGGCGAGACGATGTGACAAAAAGTGAATGTGGGCTCGGTTCCGTCAGGCGGCATGCCGAATTCAGCCAGGTTGCTCTTGATCCAGTCACCCTTCATTGACGCAGAATTCGGATTCAACGCAGCCAGGTAGTGGGTGGTCGGACTCAGAAAAGTGGTAGATAACAGCAGTTTCTCGAACTGCGACATGGGGCCGAGGATCAGTCTTTTGAAGGATCGATCGATCTGGCGCGTGACGGCATAGCCCGATCCGCGCCAGCGCCACTTGTAGCCCAGGCTCTCCAAGGTGGAACGCACACGGTTTGACTGGATGTAGTCGCGCCCCAGGCGGCCTACGAAGTATTGGACACGCTCGCGCTCGTCACTCGGGGCGTCGGCGTCGAAGTTGGGCGGCAACAGCTCCTGCAGGTAGTCCAGGTTCAGGGTGGATGACAGGGACAAGTGGGTCCAACAGTAATTCGAATGCGATCTGTCGGCCACAACGAATCCGGCGTCGCGTAGTTCTTGGATAAACTGGCTGTTGTCGAACGCGAATCTCGTGTTCAGAACATCCTCCCGAGCATACGCATCGGGAACCAGCATGTAGATGTCTGGCAGTGCTGATTTGGTCTGCGGAACTGCGTTTGTGTGGGTTGAAGTGCTGGCATCATCCGTTACCGCTGGGAGCGGTTGGTGTACTTTGACCTCTGTTGGAGTGTGTTTGGCAACGGTTGTGAACCCTTGAACACACTGCATACTGCACAGAATGAGTGCGAAACAGTTCAGAAACGGAGTGGTTCGTTCCACTCCATGGCGTTGCCGCAGCATGCGCGCGGCAAGCAAATAGGCAGCGATACAGAATCCAAACCACAGGGGCATGAAATAGCGTTGGCGCATGACCGGAATCACCGATTTCGTAATGTCGAACGGGTAGGTGAACAGCATTCCCAGGATGAACAAACTGATGATTCCCGCAGTGTCGCGCTGCCGCGACACAACATAGGATACGGAATAAGCGGTCGCGGCAAGGAATGAGCAAATCAACAATGGCCGGATAGTATCGGACCAATCCAGCTCAAACTGGTTTTGTACGAATGACGCCAATACCGGAAACACGCCGATCAATATGGGATAAACAGGCCACTTCATACTCAAATTCGCTCCAGAGAGATCGGCGCTGCCGTACTTGAAGACTTGATGTCCGCTTTAGAAATGAACGGCAAGTGTAAGCCAGCGACTGTTCAACATCGCACTGCACACGCGGACGACTCATGCAGCGGTGATCAATCGATGCTGCAACGTATTGATTTGTGAAAACCCACCCTGGGCATGTCAAATGTCATGACGATTCATGTGAGTCGTTCCAGTCGACTCCGGAAGATCTCAAATCCAAATTGGCATTTTGTGGCAGAATAGTGAAGTCCAGGCCCTTGTCAGAAGCAGCAGTTTCAACAATGGTCGGCGATACCGGTCGAGAGCCTCAGTGAAGCGAACGCGGACATTGCTGTTCGTAGGCACATGTGAGCCAAGAGATCCTGCAGGCGGTAGCCTGAAAACTGCCGAGTTCTTTCGCCAATGTGCGTCTTTATTCGCCGGACGGTGAGTGTCGTAAACCAATTTTCAACAATCGATATTGACCTGGGGTCGACTCTGCGTCAAGAAGTTCTTGGACGTGCAAATTGTGAACATCCTTGAGGCTGGATGTCGATGACCGCGTCAGAACGCATTTTGCGGACGGCCCCAGCGAGCTCATTCGGAGTCGCCTGCGGCGCATGATCCGCCGCTTTATGGGCCTGAAGAACAGTGGTTCAACTGCCGGTGGGATGCCAGCCAGACCCTGGAATTCCTCAACCACAACAGACAACACCCTCCGCGCTGAGCACGGTCAATTGGTGTCAGTCCATGGGTCGGATCAACAGTGCGGGCGAGTTCATCAACACGATCCATCACGCTTGCGCATCTGGAACAGGCGGCGCCCATCATTTCCAACGCTTTGGGCGTCGAGAACTTCGAAGAAGCGTTCGAACGCACGTAGGAATTGTTCTTCGTGATAGTCATCAAAGACATCTTCTCGAGATCGGAGAAGACGTTGGACCTGCGGATCGGCTTTCGGCACGAATTCTATAATCAAGTTGTCACCGAGCGTTGCGAACTGTTCGGCAATCATTACCAAGGGGACGTTTTTCGATATCGCGAGATGGTGGATGAGAGCGAGAGCCAACACCGCATCACTGCGCACGCGTTCCGCCAGTGATTTGCGTTCCATGAGGTTCCAGCCGTATGCCGGTGTTGGACACGACAAGTCGGTTCTCAGCGGCAGTATCCTGGTGTTCGGTTCCGCCTTGCATTCGTTGTACAGCCGCTCAACGCATGCGGGATCGATGTCGAGAGACCATACACGAGCGCCCGTTTGCTCGGCAATGCGGGTGAACACGCCGGTATTCGCGCCCAGATCGCAGACACTCTCAGGGCGAATTTGCTCTAAGAAGCCCTGGACAATACGCTGTTTTTGAACAAAACCCTCCGCGTCGTAGGATGTCGCAGAATAGTAGTCCGCCCACTCCGTGCCACGCGGGTTCCAGCGTAATCCACGCACCACATTTCTCAGGCTCTCGAGTATGGCCAGCAGTCCCCGCTTGGAGACATGCCGACGATTCGGACCATTCGTGTTGCGAGTTTGCGACTTGTCGTCCGAAGTGCTGCTGTAGGCGCGCTCAAAGCGAGCGTTGAGGTGCACGTGGATCAACAGGCCAGACAGACATGTGCGCCAGGGAAGCAATCGTGAAGCCAGGCTCAGGTCGATTCCATCTATCGAACTCAGCATCAGGCCATTCAGATCGATTGACTTCTTAGCCATCAGCGCCAGTGGAGCCACGAAGTGCCGACAAAACTGTGAATATGCAACCCAGGGCTCAGACTCGCGGTACTCCCTGAACGAAAGTGTGTCAATGAAAACTGCAGACGAGCCATTGTATTGAACGTTGTAGGCACTCGCATCTTTGAGCATCATTCCATATTTGAGTGCTTCGGTTGTCACGTCCAGGGTCAGCAAGGCCGCGTCCTTCAACTGGCCGAATGACCATTCATGCGGATACGAAATGAACGGCAACTCCTCCGGGCGTATCAGATATGCCGCCTTGTCTGTGAGAGCGTTGCTCGGGTCGACTTCCTCATGTTGAACCAACAGCCGTTTGTTGATCAAAGCCTCGTACAGTCCACTGGACTTCAGAAGTTCATACTCACGGGAGTAGACTTGATTGACTTGGCGCAGCAGGACACCGTTCTCATCGCGAAACAGAAATCCAGAGGGATCTCGAAACGATGATGGTTCAAGAATGGCATTCATAGACAATGTGCTGTGAGGCTGGAGTGACATGAACAACGGAATGGCAAAGGATCAAATGCTTTCTGTAAAACACGCATAGTTTGACATGCCGACATCGGGCAGCCGGGCGATTCGCTTCAGAAACCACTCAGACACCGGAGTCGTGACGACCTGGTCAGCCCGGCAGCGATCTGTCGCATCGTGTCGTTCGCTGTGGGCCGTTGCAATCGCCGGTCAAGTTGACCTACCGAGCGTCGCTAGCCGGTCGTCCGCTGTTCGCTGAAGCAAACGCAGAACTGTGGGAATGGATCGCAACCGGACTATCCTTCTGGTTCGCTCTCCGATATCGATTCATCTAACAAAGTGGTTTCATCACCGTTCGCGTCTTTCTTGCCGAGCACGAAATGACGAAAGAACGTTGCTGGAGCAAAAATCGCCTTGCGGAACACAACTCCAATTGTCAGAACCACGGCGGCGATCGCTTGCAGCACGATAGCCCCGGTGCCAGGGTCCAGGTAGGCCAGGACACAGTCTGAATACGACATGATCAGTGCTTTCTTGATATGTAGTTCCGTTTCGATTCTCGAACGTGTCACGTTGCGAGAGTCGTTACCAAGGACGGATTTGAATTCCTGCAGCCCGGTTGTTGGGCAGATCCTTGATTCATGCATTCATCCCTTGACCAGTCCACATCCTGTCCGGAGCACATGTCTGAAACCTGAAGTTGGTGAACTGCATTGACGTGAGTGCACCATTCTTGTGATGTCGGGCAACCAGGCGGATTTGCCCGATGGCTGTTTACACTCACGATCTACGATACGGTCCGCCACCGGAATCCAACGTGGCGAGTCCGTCGGTGTTCGAATGTCCTGGCCGTCTGCGGGACCGATGTTGTCGTTTTTCATCAGTCGATGCCTTGTGTTTGCAGAAACACGACGGCCATGGGATCCCCAAATCATCATACAGACAATGACCACCATGATACCGCATGCTTCGAGCAACATGGAGCAATTTTACGCCGAACATCGACGATTAGTCGGTCTGGAATTGCCGCGTCTTAGGATGGAAACGCAATGTTGATAAATCACTACGTGCTATGGTCGGAACCTTGTACATACATGATGGTGGTCGCCCGTTCCCTACGGCGTTGTGTGCTGAATTCGAACCGCGCATCTGTTCGTTGGCGCTGAAGATCGTCCCTTTTTTACGATTTGATCAGGGAGTGCTCGATCCGAAATCGCTGGTTCTCGAAGTTCAGCCTGCACAGCTCCTGCTGTTGGTCCGCGATCAGGTACTGATCTTTCGACTGTTGAGCCAATTGTCATTCGCAGTTTCAGAACACGTACTTGTCGATCGATGCGTTGACAATCCGTTTTGAAAGGAACTGGGATTCCGTAAATCCACGTCCGGACGGTTGTTTACTTGAAGTCATGCTGGTGTCTTTGACGCCATGTTCCTGACGTCATTGAAGCAGCGGACTTGCTCAAGATGAGCGGTTTTGTTTTCGATGTGAAAGTCCATTGTTCGGGGTGACGTGTGGGTCACTGATCAGGAGATGCCACGCTGCTCAATCATCTTGATGCGCCTGGTCACTTCAATTCTGTCGAACACCAACAACGCGCGGAAGTCATCAGATTCATCCCACTGGAGGATTGTCTAATCACCGCAGTGCAGCCAGAGAGCAGACAATCGTTGCGCGAGTACGAGTTTTTAGGGAAATGGGTGGGCTCGCAGATCTCTGTGTGTTCATGCGTTCTCATGTGCCAGCGGCCAAAGCACTCACGGGCTCCCGATCGTGGATCCGCGATCGAAACGAAACATCGGAGGCACGTGATCCCGGACAACGCCTGGCGTACGTTCATGGAATACGCGCCTACCGCCTTCGAATCGACCAAAGTGCCGAATGGGTGTGTTGTGCCTGCCAGTTTGAGCACCGCTGTTGGTGACTTCGAGGGGCCGCGCCGAGGAAGTCGTTGCCGGGCTTGAGAGAAACGAGTGACATGCTAGAATTGACGAGGACACCCATGGCGGTTCGGAAATCATGGTGTTGTCGGACAACCGAGCAGTGACTTCACAGCGGCGCACCGCCTGCTCCAGCGGGCGAAACACCCTCGACCACATCTGCTGGCGGGGCTGGTTCTGGGAGCAAACAAGTCGGGCGTCACACCGGGCCCATTGCCGTGAGACTCCGTGGGCAACGGTAAACCGGAGAGATGACAGAGTGGCCGATTGTGCAGCACTGGAAATGCTGTGTACCCTTTACGGGGTACCGGGGGTTCGAATCCCCCTCTCTCCGCTTTCGCGTCTCAACCGTTGCGCTAAGCTGGTTTGAAAAAAACAGCTCAGCGGCGGTTTTGCGCAGCTCGGAAATTCTCCTGGTGCAAGCCTCGTGCACAGGAGAACGAGCATGGCACGTTGGCGCAAGCGCCCCCGCCGTAAACGGGTGGGGCGGGTTTCTTACTACGCGCATCACGGTGCCTGATATCTCTATGACCAGGAGAACGGCGAGTCAGCCATCGCAACATCGGAGACTTCACGCTGCGCACAATGGACAGCTTCTTTGATGACACCACAACGATATGGTATGCGCAGAATGTGTTCGGATCGGGAGTCAATCGATTTCCAGACCGCGACGACGACCTTTCCCTTGATGGCGTTTGCGGAGAATGCTTCGCATACGTGTGCGAAGCCCCGTGTCCACAGTCGGATACGTGGATGGCTGGCAGACGTCTCGAATCTTCTTTCATGCGGGACTCTGACCAAATCCCTTGAATCCCCTCCCGACGCATGTTGCAATACGGACAGCAACTGAAGACGGCCCAATGGAAATCGAGGCTTCCAAGGCGTATTATGTTCTCAGTACGGTAGCCACCAACGCGGTCAGGGAGCCCGCCGGCATGTGTTTTGCTGTCGAGGATGCGCGTGAACAAGCGCAAGCCGCCCATTGTCGTCAATTGCAAGCAGGCGAGAGGTCGTTCGAAACGATGAGGTTTTCTGTTTCAGAGAATTCGTAGAATGTCCGACAAAAAATCCCGATTCCCCATCCTGATCGTCGCTGTTTGTGCTGTGGCTGGACTGAGCTTTTATTTGTATCAGACGAATAAGCCGGATGCCGTTATAAGTCAGCCGGACGCTGTTACCAGCGACACAGGTTTTCGTGAGGTGGCAGCCAAATCGGGGCTCGATTTTCACATGGGCTTTCTGCCCAACGAGCAAGGCGGGACATTTAAGATCAATCTGTACGATCACGGCTGCGGTGTAGCCATCGGGGATTTCAACGGCGATGGTTATGACGATATTTATTTTTTGAATCAGCTTGGGCCCAATGCTCTGTTCGAGAACAAAGGGGACGGTACGTTTGTTGAAAAAACGGTTGAGGCGGGGGTCGCGCTGGCGGATCGCATCAGCAACGGAGCCACATTCGCCGATTACGATAACGACGGCGACCAGGATTTGTTTGTAACCAGCACGCGAGGCGGAAACGTGTTGTTTCAGAATCGGGGGAACGGCACATTTCAGGATGTTACCGACAAATCCGGGCTGGCTTACGTCGGTCATTCGCAAACGGTGGCCTTCTTCGACTTCGATAACGACGGGCATCTGGATCTCTACGTTGTCAACACAGCAGAATGGACGAGCAACGAGTTCGACGAGGCTGCAAGTTATTATGTCGGCAAAGGCAAGCTGCGCGGGCTGGCAGCCGTCATAGACTCTCCCAAAGAATACAACCTTGTGTACCACAACAATCGCGACGGCACATTCACCAACGTGACCGAAGGCTCTGGCCTGAAAGGGCGCGGCTGGGCCAGCGACGTTGCGATTTTCGATTACGACGAAGATGGGTCGCTCGACGTCTTCGTCACCAGCATGTTCGGCCCCGATCAGCTCTATCGGAATCTGGGGAACGGCAAGTTCGCCGATGTCACAAAGGGCGTGTTGGGTCGCACTTCGTTCGGAGCTATTGGCTCAAAAGTTTTCGATTACAACGGCGACGGAAAACTCGACATAGTGATCGTCGACATGCATTCGGATATGTGGATGGGGTTGGATTACGACCACACGACGCTGGCCGTCGCAAAAAAATTCGAAACCGAAAAATTCGAATTCTTTTACGGTCCAAATACGGCGAAGGATCCTGCGCTGATGCGCGATGAAGAACATCTGGAAGGGCTTCTCGATTTTCGTCACGATGAAGTTCTTTTCGGGAACGTCCTATTCAAAAATCTCGGCAACGGCAAATTCAAAGAAGTGACGGAGGAAGCAAATCTTGAGACGTTCTGGCCATGGGGAGTCGCCACCAGTGACTTTGACAACGACGGTCACGAAGATGTGTTTATGGCGGCGGGAATGGGTTACCCGTTCTACTACTGGCCGAACTATTTAATGATGAATCAGGGCGACGCAACCTTTGCGGATGTCGCGGACTCGCAAGGAATCGAACCACCGGTCAAGGGCATCTACCTCGATGAAAAAATACAGGACCGGTACGCAGTACGCAGTTCGCGGTGTGCCGCCACTGCGGATTTCGACGGCGACGGACGCGTTGATATCATTACGAATAACTTCAACCATCGTCCGTACTATTACCGAAATTCCTTCCCGCAGAAGAATTACATCGCTTTTCGCTTGACGGGAACCACGAGCAACCGTGATGCCATCGGAGCGACTGTTACGCTGACGAAGGGCAAACGCAGAATGATCCGACTGCTGCAGACGGCCGGCGGTTACCTCTCGCAGTCGTCAAAGGTGATTCACTTTGGTTTGGACGACCTTCAGCAGATCGATCAGGTGGAAATCGTATGGCCCAGCGGTCGGCGACAGGTCATTCCGAAACCGAAACTCAATACAATGCATCGAATAACGGAACCGAAAAAAGAACTGACGACATCCGACTGAACGCAGGAGTGACCGGAGAATGGCGGCTACTGTTGAGGCTCAGAGACAGAGAATCTCGATGCCAAATCAACGGCTCCGGTTGCTGGTCTCCTGTTGTCTGGCCGTCTCGACTGTGTCGGCAAGTGTGGTCTTGGTACAGGAATGGTTCTCGCAGGATGACGTCGCCGCACGCCGGGATGAGTTTCAGTCATTGATGGGTGGACTGGGGTTCGGATCGACGGTGGATCTCTCAGAATGCTCCTTCTGTTTTGACCCTCGCCTGCGACGGACCTGCGCGCATGTGGAAGGTCCGATTCCCGCAGGTTTTTTTCTTTGTTCCAAGCATGTGGGCTGCGTGACGGGTTATCCTCACCTGCTTCCAGCTCGGCCCACAGAGGCGGATGCCAACGATCATGCGGCGTCTCGTTGAGATAGCAAAGACGGGACTCACAGCCATCCTGCTGCACCCGTTGCGAAGTTCTGTGACATTCTTAGCCTTGATGGCGATTCTCACTCCCTACCTGACCGGCATTGGATTGGCCAAGGGAATCGAACAGGATGCCAAATCTTCGCTGAGGGCCGGTGGTGACCTCTACGTCAGCGGAAGTCAATTCGGCCGCAACTCTTCGCTTCCAACGACACTTGTCTCACGAATCCGCGAGCTTGACGGAGTCGCCGAAGTCGTTCCACGGATCGTTGGGCGTTTGGTGCTTGGCCGGGAACACGTCGAGGCCGTGCTGGTGGGTATTCCGGATTCCCGGTTTCCCGCTTCCGTTTCCTGTATTGCAGGCAGGCTCCCCCGCGCGGGAGGCACGAATGAATTTGTAGTCGGAACCGAACTGGCTCGCAGATTGAAGCTCAAAGTTGGCGCGTTACTTCCGCCGTTTTACCGTAACCCTCGCGGTGAGCATGTCTCGAAAACTGTCGGTATCTTTGAGTCGGACGTATCGCTGTGGCAGTCCAATCTCATGTTTTCAACATTCGAAACGGCGGAGGAGATTTTCGATCAGGAGGGGATGGCCACGGATCTGGTTGTCCACTGCCAAAGCGGCTACGTGAACAATGTGAGCAGCGCTATTCGGAGGATGTCTGTTACGTCTCCCAAATCCGGCAAGGTGATTCGGCTGATGGTGACGTCTCGCGAAGAACTGAATGTGCTGCTTGCCGAAGGACAGTTTCATCGGGAAGGAATCTTCAACCTGCATTTCTTGCTCGTGTTTGTGATTGGAATACTTGTCATCCTGATTACATCCGGTCTTGGCCTGCCTGAACGTCGCAGGGAAATCGGCATCTTGAAAGCGACCGGTTGGCAGACGGACGAGATCCTGTTGCGAAGTCTGGTCGAGAGTTTTCTGTTGAGCGTCGGCGGCGCTTCGGCCAGTATTCTCACGGCGTTCGTGTGGCTGAAAGTCTTCAACGGTTACTGGATAGCCGGGGTCTTCATTCCCGGCGTAGCACGCGCTCCGAGCTTTCCGGTGCCTTTTCGTTTGACTCCGGTTCCGGCGATGCTGGCTTTCGTGATCGCGCTTGCGATCACGATGAGTGGATCGATCTGGTCGTCATGGAGAGCCGCGATTGTCCCCCCCGACGAGGCAATGCGATGATCCAGACGAAACATCTTTGCAAATTCTACCGCGGGAGTGACAATGAAGTTCGGGCAGTCGATGACGTCTCGCTGACGATCTCCGCTGGCCGATTTGCCGTTCTGACCGGTCCGTCCGGATCGGGTAAAACAACGCTGCTCTCACTGTTGGGAGCTTTGTCGCGACCTTCGAGTGGCTCCATTGTGTTGGAAGGCCGCGAACTGAACTCATGTTCGGACGTTCAAATGGCGCGAGTTCGCCAAAATATCGGGTTTGTGTTTCAGAATTTTTCGCTGTTACCGCGGTTGCCCGTGTGGGAGAACGTGACCTACCCGCTGATCCCCCGCGGTATCCTGCCGGTTGCCCGTTTTGAGATCGCCCATCAAGTGTTGAGACGTCTGGGCATCGCAAGTAAGGTTGAAAATCGACCGGATCAGCTCAGCGGAGGCGAACAGCAACGCGTTGCCGTGGCGCGGGCCCTCGCCTCAGAACCACGGATTTTGCTGGCAGACGAGCCGACTTCTAATCTAGATCGCCGCGCGGCAGCGGAGTTGATCGAAATATTTCAGGAAATTCATGCGACCGGAGTCACATTGATTCTCTCAACACACAACTCGCAGCTTCTCGATCTGGCCACCGATATCTTCGAGCTGAAACAAGGGAAGATGATATGTCCCCGAGAGATCGGCGCACCCGTTCGACCAAAAGACTGCTAATCACCTGTCTGACGCTGCTGGTGATCGCTGGTCTCATTGCTCTGCAATATTTCAATCGTGCGGGCCATGACGCGATCTCCGAGCCCGATCCGATTTTCGTTCCCGGTCCCGTGACATTCGCCCCCGGTCTGCATTTACTGGGGGCGCTTTCGCCATCCGTCGCCTACGTGATCGAGACAACGGAAGGCTTGATCCTGGTCGACACCGGACTCGAAGACGCGCTCCCGCTACTTCTCCGGCAGTTCAGGAAGCTGGGACTCGATATTAAGAACCTCAAGTTGATTCTGCTGACGCACGGGCACGGCGATCACTACTTGGGAGCCAAGAATCTGAAGCGTCTGACGGGAGCGAAGATCTATGTCGGCAAGGGTGACAGTAAGGTGTTGAGCGAAGCCGGGCCGCGCGAAGCTGTCTTCTCAACTTTCCGTTTGGATCACGTCGAGATTCATCCAACGGTCGTCGATGTGGAACTGGTTGGCGGTGAGGTGATCGAACTGGGGGATGCTCGCGTTCAAGTCATCGCTGCTCCGGGACACACTCCCGGAAGCATTTGTTACTTGCTGAAGCGCAACGGACAAACGGCCTTGTTCAGCGGCGATACGATTATGACCATCACGGGTGATCTGGGAACCTACGCCACCTATCTTCCACCTCGTTACCGGGGAGATGCCGGAGATTATCTGGCGACACTCCGGGAACTCAAGAAACTATCGGTCCCTGATTTATTGCTCCCCGGACATCCCAAAACAGACCAGAGAATGATCAGTGCCAGAATCACACCGCAGAAATGGTCGTCCCTGCTCGGTGAGGGAATCCGGCAAATGGAGAAACTCTCAAATCGTTACGCCACCGACGGGGCCGACTTCCTGGACGGCAACCCCAAAGAACTGATTTCCGGATTACATTACCTGGGTGATTTCTCCGAGACGGCCATCTATTGCTTTACCGATCAATCGTCTTTCATTCTGTTCGATGTACCTGGCGATCCGAAACTTGTCGATTTTCTAGAAAGACAACTCGGAGAAATCGGGCTCGCTCTCTCCGAGCTGAACGCTGTCGTGTTGACCGGAGCGAAACCGGCATCGGTCAGAGGACTTGCACCCCTGATAGAGAAAACAGGATGTCAGATCATCGTCGCACAATCAGACTTGGAAGACATCCGGAATCTCATTCCAAGCGCGACTGTTCTGCTGCCTCAAGACGCAATTAAGCAATTCGCTTGGCTGCCCCTGCAACCGATCTCTGTAGAGGGATTTGGGCGAACCAGAACGGCCTACCAGATTGAATGGAAGGGCAAGCGGATCCTCTTGACAGGGAGAGTCCCGCTGAAAATCACAAGAGAGACAGTGCGCGAGTTGGAGCTGACGCAGTTCACCCTGACGAAGTTCATGAAATCGCTCAGCCACTTTGCACAGCTTCAGCCTGATCTCTGGTTGCCAGCCAGACCGGTTCATGGTCAAAATGCTAATCTGTATGGCAGCGATTGGCAGGACATCCTCCGAGAGATTCGATTGCAACTCGGGCTGAGACAATAACCGCCGCCTGCATTTCTCAACGGATGAATTTCTATGAAGTCACCCTCCAGCGACACGAAAACCAGCGGAGTGGCAGCGTCGCGGTGTGTCTTTATCGGAATTATGCTGGTCGCGGGAGGCCTCCGTTTATACAAGCTGGATTTGATCAGTGTTACGAACACGACTGCTTATCAGGGATTGACTGCTTCGGCGGCATTGTCTTTCGAAGGCTGGCATTGGCCGCTCGTCGGCCCTCCCACGCAAGACGTCAGAAGCTCCGCATTCCTGTTCTCCGCGATTGCAGTTGCCACCACGATCTGGTGGCATTTGTTCTCGGGTGTCGTGTTCGTGATCGCCTTAAACCTCTGCGCCATAGCACTCGTTTATCGCCTATGTGCGAAGCAGTTCGGATTCCAGGTGGCTGCGATAACCACGCTGTTATATGCTTCGTCACCCTGGGGAGTTCTCTACGCCCGGTTACCCCTGCCATCGAGTTGTCTGGCGGTGTTCAGCGTTTGGTTGATCCATCTCTCACTGCGCTGGCTCGACGAAAAAGGGAATCAGCGGCTGGCAATGATGGTTCTGCTGGGGTTGGCCATTCCTCAAATACACTTCTCCGGGATCTGTGTTTCCATCTGGCTGATGGTCGTGTTGTACCTGGGCCGGAAACAGATCTCGTACTTCAGTCTGGTTACCGGCGGGCTGTTGGGAGCGGCGATCTGGGCTCCCTGGATTGCGTTCCAACAGATGACCGGTTGGTTCGAAATGAAAACGTGGCTCGGTAAAATTTTTCTGACGCCCGAGGCACACGGACGCGCATTCTTGCAGTCGATAAATCACCTGCAGTGTATGCTGCACTCATCGAACTTTGACTACTGGTTTGGCGGGAGCCCTTCCCAGTGGCCGGAGTACTTTCCGCCCTGGCTGCGTTGGGGCTTGATGACGTCAGCTGTGTTGCTGTCGGGATTACTGCTCGTGTCGGTGATCCGAATGATCACTCGGACGACTGATCATTCGATCCGGCTGTTGCTGTTGTGGGTCGCATTACCGGTTCTGTTCGGGACGCTGTTCCCCGCCGGTCTCAGTCCGGAATACATGTTGATTGCCTATCCGATCCCATTTGTGCTGATCGGTGTGATGATCGTACGTTTGCAGGGAACATTACCTCCACGGATTCGATTCGTGCCGACTGCTGCGGTACTCGCAGTTTCCGTGATGCATGTCGCGTTTCTCGCGGGTTGGGCTCAATTCGTCGATGACGGCCGGACAACGTCCGCCGGGCAGTACGAACTCAGTTATCGTCAGAGACAAGCGGTCATTCATTCCATTCTCGAGGATGCAAACACAAAACCTGTTCAGATCGTGGGCGAGTTCTCCGGATGGTATCCGGCCTACGAATATGTTTTGTTGTTCGAACAGTCGAACCAAAACAGGACGCCCGATCGACAGCATGAACTGGCTTACTGGATAGACGAGGAACCGCTGACCACCGGATTCAAGGAGGCCGACTTGATGGAATTGAAGGATCGTCAGATCAATCTTTCGATTTCTGAATACCTTCAGTCGCCTCCCGATTGGGTGATAGAACGTCACTGGTCGATCGAAAAGTCACAGATCTACCGCCTGCGTTTCGTGAAAAAAGATCCGTTGCACTAACAACGTGGATGCTGTGCTGGTTCCGCGAAAACTGAGTCCCTGACGTGTTCGACTGGATGCGCTCAGAACGTGTTGTGAAAGACAGTGCGACGTCTGGAGTGGCGTCAAAAAAATTGTCGCGTAATGCCGCTATCGCGGTTCGACTCTGACTCGAAAGACACTGTTGATTCTGCCGGAGTCCGATTTGACCATTCCGTTCGTGTGACGGCTCATCCAGGTCGGTACCAAGAAACCGTGGCTTCCGGCGGGAAAAGGCAATAATCACGATGCGACAGGCCGGGTGGGGACGTAGCGTGTTACAGTCGTAAGCTGGTGTCAGTCAGGGTTGGTTGATCGACATGATTGCGATCCCGGATCGCATTCCGGCTCTCAGGCCTTCCACCGCATCACCAGAGAACCCTTCGAGATATTGCCAGCCGCATTGAGACGGGGATGCAAGCGAAATGCTACTCAACGGTTACACAATCCTCAGCATTTTCCTCTGCTGCATGCGGCTGCTTCTGGGCGTGCTCGTGGTGGTGGTCGGCCAATCGGCATGGCGCTTATCCCGGCGGACACTGGAAGCGGAGCAGACGGAGTCAGTCGAGAATCGGTCCTACCTGCTTTTTCTATCGGCCACCGTGCTGATTGGGTTGAACGTGGTATCCTGGCCGATTCTGTATTTACTCCTGCAGAGCTACGTTCAGGAATGGCCGACAGTCATGTGCATTTACGGCGTCACACAGATCGGGGCCGGCACTGTCGGATCGAGTCAGTATTTACCGGCTTTGGTGAACGGCCTGCATTGGACCAAGCCTCTGTTGGTATTCGTGAGTGGAGCAGGCTGCGTTCTGTATTTGATCAATCGACGCACGCAGACGGGTCCGATTCTGAACCGCGTTCTGATGGTGCTTCTGTTGACGGGAGCATTCACGGTTGTGGATTCGGTGGTCGAAGGCGCCTATCTCTCGATTCCCAAAAAGGAAATCCGTTTGTCGGGCGGATGCTGTACGAACACACTGGAAACCGTGCGTCAGACTGCGAAATTCACGCCCCAAATTCGAGTGGATGAAAAACAGCGGCCCTTTCTCATCACGGCCTACTATTCGCTGAATCTGGCAATGATTTTCGGATTGCTCGCTCACTTAGTGTTCAGTCCGAGGCATCGGAACGGAAAATGGAAGTGGCCGCTGTTTGTGGGTGGCCTGCTCTCGATCCCAGTCAATTTGCTGTTTCTGGTCGAAATTGCATCCCCGGCGATTCTCGGGTTACCGTTTCATCACTGTCCTTACGATTTAATCTCCGCTGCACCGGAAAGCTTGGGGGCCGTGGTACTGTTCTTTTTGGGTTGCTTCAGTGTCGGTTGGTCCTTCACGGCCGGCAAGTTCGGCAGCTGCGACCAAACACGTGGATTCTTACAGCAATACGTCTCGAAACTTCTGTTCATTGCATTGTTCGGGTACTCGAGCTCGGTTCTGCTGATGTCGATTGAATTACTCCTCGCTTAACAGAATGGAATCTACGCGCAATGCTGCACTGACAGTCAGTGTTGTCCCGAGAGATTCCGAACAGTTGTTTGTTCAGAGGGTTGAGAATGATACCGAAGTCGTGGTGGCTGTCCGGTTTGGCTGGTTTGGTCATCGTCACAGCGATCCCTGTTGTCGGTCATTTGATTCGGGGCGACCGTGAAGGTCGATGTGCCTGGGACGGGCTGAAGATAGAGCCGATTTATCAAGTCCGAATTGTCGAGAAGCCGGGGATCACCGATCAGTTTTGCTGTCTGCAATGTGCGGAATTCTGGCTGGAGCGACGTGGTCGCAAACCGATCGACATCTTCGTCACCGATGAATCCAGCGGTATGGAAATCGAGGCTTCCGACGCGTTTTATGTTCGCAGTGCGGTAGCCACCAACCCCGTCACGGGAGACCACCGACATGTGTTTCGCGCATTCGAGGATGCGAAAAAACATGCGGAATCCGCGCATGGTCGTCAATTGCTAGGAGACGAGAGGCCGTTTGAAAAAAAGAGGCTTACGGACTCGGGGAATCCACAGAAAACTGGCCGTTAACACCAGGGGGCCGGGAAGGACCGAAAACGCCCGGCAGGTCCAAGATTCTGGATGACCCACTCGGTGATCCGGCTCTTGTGGGCCCATCTTTCGTCTCCCATTGAGGTCGTTGGGGCACTCCGTCCCCGCCTTCCGGTCGCGAATTGCGCCACAACAGCATGCTCACATCAGAAGACACGCAGGAGCACGGCCATGCCGTCGTTCCCTGTCAGTCGGAGAACATCGAGATGTATCGACAGGAGAACTTCCATTCGAGGGAAACCATGAAATGGGATCGTCGCAGTGAGGAACTGCTGCAGCTCGCGCAACAACTTGGAAAACTCATCGGGCACCGGCAGCATCCCGCACCGTCCAGATCACGCTTCCAGGGGGAGTTCCACCTCTGTCGGATCTTCGAAATCTGTCGGATCTTCGAAATCCTTGCGATCGCGGTAAGATGGGCCCGCATCGGCCATCAGAGCACTGGCTGTGGCGTGCGGCAACCTGGCGGACTGTCATGCCACCTGCCACACCCTCTTGGCCTCGCAGGGACATCCTTCGACTTGTCTCTGCGAGGCCAATGAACTGTCGGTTGTGGATTTCCATACCCGCCGTCAAGTTCATTGGGTGTGCGCATCATACGGAACCAGCTTCCGTGCCGCGTTTTGTGGTCCCGCATTATGGACGTTCATACACGTACCGCCTATGGTGCTCAAGAGGCGCGTGTCGCTGGGTTGCTGTTTTCAATTGATTGCAATGAAATCCCTCACGATTCACATGTGGGACATCGGGTCATCTGACAATTCGGTGTCCTGAGGATCACCATCGATGTGGAATCGACGCCGGGATGGGGAGACGACTGGAAACTCGGACGTGTTCGGGAGTGCGGAAGGGAAAGCATGCACCTGACAACTCAAGGTTTGCGTGAGGCAGAAAGTCATTTGCAGCACGTCGATCCCGTGATGGCCAAGTTGATCGCGGTTTGGGGGCCCTGTCGCTTACGCCGCAGACGCAATCGCTTTGCCATGCTCGCGCGGTCTGTAATCTCGCAACAGATTTCGACCAAGGCCGCACAGTCGATTCAGGGACGGTTGTCGGAGCGGATCGACGGCCAGTGGTCAGCGGAGAGTTTGGATGCGTTGGAACTTGACGATCTGCGCGGAGTCGGGGTGTCGCCGCAAAAAGCGGGTTATCTTCAGGATCTGACCCGGCTGGTGCTCAATGGCACTGTGAATCTGAATCAGATCGGGCGGTTGGATGATGAGCAGGTCATCAGTCGTTTGATCCAGGTGCGCGGAATTGGTCGTTGGACCGCGCAAATGTTCTTGATGTTCGCTCTTGCGCGGCCGGACGTTTTTCCCGATGATGATTTGGGTATTCGTCGGGGCATCGAACGCCTGTACGGACTGCCGCCAGATTCCGACCGGCAGCGGTATCATGAAATTTCTCGCTGCTGGTCACCTTTCTGCACAGTGGCTTGCTGGTACTGCTGGCGCAGTGGCGAATCGCCTCCCAAGGCGCAATCGACTCGGTCAAACCGCTAGGCGTCTCCGGAGTGGGCCGATCGAATGGATACCAAACAGTTCTGCGGCATCCGATCTGCTGCGAAATCCGGTATGGCGCGCTCAATCGTGTGACCACGGGCGTGCGGATGTGCGGTAACCGGCGTGTGGATGTGAGTCTGGGGCGGCGTTGCGTTACAATGTGCGGCCTGTCACACCCAGTGTGGATGCCATGTACGACGCCGATCGGGTGTCGCTCAATACGAATCCTCTTTTGTGTCTGCTCGTGGAGTGCTTCGATGTCAACAGCCGCGTTACTTTCGCTCTATCAAAAACCGCGTGCCGGCCTGGTATGCCTGATCGCGTTGTATCTGACAGGAACGAACATGGTTGTGGGCTGCGACCGTGTGCAACCGATCGCCGCTGGCAACAACGGTGCGGCAACCGATTCGCCAGCAGTGGCGCAAGTGAAGCCGGACACGCCACCAGCGAAATCGTCGCTCAAAACCGACCAGGACTATGCCAAACGCTTGCCGCGGATTCCAGCGCGCAGTCCGCAGGAGTCTCTGGCCAGCATCCGCGTGCGACCTGGATTTCGTGTGGAACTGGTGGCCAGCGAGCCCTTGATCCACGATCCCGTGGCGCTCGAATTCGATGCTCGGGGGCGAATGTATGTCGTGGAATTGCCACAGTACAACGCCTACGCACTCAAAGGAGTCAAGCTGACAGGTTCGGTGCGTTTGGTGGAGGATCGAAATGCAGACGGTCTTTTTGACGCCAGCACCGTGTTCTTGGATGGTCTGAAGTACCCGACGGCGGTGACGTGTTATGACGGAGGCGTTTTTGTCGGCGACGCTCCGGATCTGCTGTATGCCAAGGATACGGACGGAGATGGCCGAGCCGACATTCGTCGCGTGGTCTACACCGGGTTCGGCAGTGACAAGGCGGGGGAAGCGCACCTGAATTCTTTTCGTTGGGGATTCGACAATCGGATCCACATTTCCACGAACCTCAGTGGTGGAGACGTGCGCTGGTTGGGCAAACCGCTGCGCAAGGCGGTTTCGGTGCGCAGTCGCGGTTTGATTTTCGATCCACGCAATCCCGGCGCATTTGAGTTGACCAGTGGAGGTGGTCAGCACGGGTTGAGCATGGATGATTGGGGGCGTAAGTTCGTGTGTTCCAACAGTGTGCCAGCGCAGACGCTGATGTACGATGATCGTTACGCGGCGCGGAATCCCCTGCTGGTGGCGCCCAAGCCCGCCCTGGACATTGCACCTCAAGGGAAGTTCACCAAGCTGTACCGGATCAGTCCCACAGAGCCCTGGAGGGCGTTGCGGACCTTTATGCGGAGCAACGGTCTGTTTCGAGGATCGGACGAGGGTGGAAAGCCGTTCGGTTTTTTCACCGGTGCCACGGGAATCACGGTCTATCGTGGCAGCGCCTGGCCGGAAGAGATGTGCGGCAATTTGTTGGTTGGCGACGTGGCCAACAACCTGGTCTATCGAGCGAATTTGCAACCGGATGGCTTGCGGTTGGTGGCTCGGCGAGCCGATCCCAAGGCCGAGTTTCTAGCTTCCACCGATATCTGGTTTCGGCCTGTCCAGTTGGCTCACGGTCCGGACGGAGCGTTGTACGTCTTGGACATGTACCGCGAGTTGATCGAAGGAGCGGCCTTTCTGCCACCTCAGATTCTCAAGCACTTGCGGCCCACCAGTGGAAACGACCGCGGCCGCATTTATCGGATTGTCCCGCAGGGGTTTGAACGGCCGTTGGTGGAAAACTTGAGTAACATGTCCACCGCTCAACTCGTCGCCAGGCTCGAACATCGCAACGGGTGGCATCGCGATGTCGCGTCCCGGCTGTTGTACGAGCGACAGGATCGGAGCGAGATCGAGCTCGTGCGGCAGACGGCTCAGCGATCACCTCTGGCGGTCGGAAGAATGACCGCGCTGTATTCACTGGACGGATTGAACGCGCTGCAGGAAACGGATGTTCTGACGGCCTTGAGTGACCAGGAACCACGCATGCGCGTGCATGCCATCCGTCTGGCGGAGCCCCTGTTGGACTCCTCTCCAGTCATCCGCAAGCGGTTTGTTGAATTGGTCGAGGATTCAGATATTCGTGTGCGTTATCAACTGGCATTCTCGTTGGGCATGTTGAGCAGCCCGATTCGGAATTCCGCGCTGGCCCGCTTGGCGCTCAAGGATGCCGTCGACAGTTGGATGCGGCTGGCGGTGCTCAGTGCTCTGCACAGCGGCAGCAGCCAGGTGTTCGAGCAACTGGTCTCCGACGTCGATTTTCGTGGTTCGGCACACGGCCGGACGTTTCTGGAAGCGCTGTGCGTGCAGACCGGGAAGTCTCGGCAGCGCAGCGACACGCTGGGAATTCTGGGCAGCATCCGCCAGGTCGCGGTGGTCGACAAGGCATTGTCTCAGCGGTTGTTGCAAAAGTTGGTGGCGGGACAGACGGGAGCATTGCGGCAGAAGTTGCTGGCGGCTGCCGGAAGTGAAACCACCGCCATGTTTGACGAACTGCTGCAGACGGCCCGACAGCAGGCCGGGGATCGCCGTCTGGAAACTCGTGCGCGGGTGGATGCGATCGCGAGTCTGCGGCTGGCTCCGTACGACACCAATGCGGGCCTGTTTCGCGAACTGCTGACTGTCAGCCAGCCGCAACAGGTGCAGTCGGCGGCCTTGACGACGCTGTCGTCGTATCAGGGGCCAGCTGTGGCGAAGCTGGTCTTGCAGGCCTGGTCCGCACTCAGTCCAGCTCCCCGCGCTACGGCCACGGAAACGTTGCTCTCGCGACCGATGTGGGTCAGCCTGTTTCTCGACGCCGTACGTGATGGGGGCGTGCAACGTGCCGACATCAGCGCGGCACGAGTCAAACTGCTGATGCAGTTTCCGGATCCGGCAATCCGCAAACGCGTGCTTGCATTGTTTGGCGGTGACCGATCCGGCGAACGTGGCAAGGTTGTGGCTGCCTATCAAACCGCTCTGACATCACCCGGCGACGCGCAGCGCGGCAAGGCCGTATTCAAGAAAGTCTGCTCAGCCTGCCATCGTCTGGAAGACGTGGGCAATCAAATTGGTGCTGATTTGAAGGCTGTCGGCGGACGCGGTTTGCCGGCCGTGCTGCTGAACGTGCTGGATCCCAATCGGGAAGTGAAACCACAGTTTCTCAGCTATGTGGTTGTGACGGATGTGGGGCGTGTGATCGCGGGAATGATCGAGACCGAAAACGCGAATAGCCTGAAGATTCGCCGACCGGACGGAACAACCATCACGTTGCAGCGCGACCAGATTGAACAACTGAAAAGCACGGGGCAGTCCTTCATGCCCGAAGGGCTGGAAAAACAGATCGACATACAGGCCATGTCCGATCTGCTGAGGTACCTGGAGCAGTTCAAGTGATGGAAACCGTGGCAGGACACGCCGCTGGCGATCATTGGTCCGCAGCGGTTGTCGTGGCAGGACATGCAGGTGTGACCAACAGATCGCGATGACGGTTGAGCCGACAAGGAGCCGAGTTGCCATGCAAAGCCTCAGATATCCCGAGATCGAGGTCTCGGGTTCCACGCGCGCAATGGGTCGTCAAATCGGCGAGGCAGCGGGTGAACAGGTTCGCGGGTTCTGTGAAGTGGCTCTGGACCGCGTGCGGCGGACGGTCGAGGTGTCCGGTTCCAGGGCCAAGGCGATTGCTGCGGAAAGCCTGGTTTTCGCCGAGGCCTACCGGCCCGATTTGGTGGAAGAACTGCGCGGCGTTTCGGAAGCCGCCCATGTCAGCCTGGACGACCTGATGCTGTTGCAGATTCGCAATCAGCTTCAGGACGAAGAGACGGTCGGTTGTACGTCCCTGGCAATGCAAGGCATGCACACGGACGCGTCGGGGAAACGGCACTCATTGCTGGCCCAAAACTGGGACAGCGATCCGGCTCTGGATCCGTTTACGATCGTTCTGACTCGGCGTCCCCCTGAGAAACCGGCTTTGCTCAACGTGACTCAGGCTGGCCTGATCGCCTACATCGGACTCAACTCGGTTGGTGTCGGTGCGTGTTTGAATACCCTGCCTGCTCCCAGCCGAGCGGTGGGTGTTCCGCATTACTTCACTTTGCGCGAGATCTATGAAACCGATTCCGTGCCGGCTGCAGTTCAGGCGGTGAGACGTGCCCACAGGGCGATTCCCGCCAATATCATGTTGGCGACCTCCGCAGGCCCCGCCGATCTGGAGGTGACCATGGACGCGGTTCATGTCTTGCGACCGTCGGGCTCTGATCCGGTGACACACACCAATCATTGTCGGCACGAAGACCTGCTGCCGATCAACGATCAATTCCCCGATCTCATTGATTCACGGTTTCGGCAGTCTCGGATCGACGCGCTTGTGCAATCTGTGGAAGCCGTTCCTTCGTTCGCTGATGTTCGCGATTTCTTGAGTGATCACGAACACTACCCGCGGTCGATTTGCCGGCACGCAAACGACGACCCGCTCTGTGGATTTTGGAAGACCGTGTTTTCGGTGATCATCGAACCGGATGCGTCCAGAATGCACGTCAGCCGTGGAAACCCCTGCCAACAGCCCTACGAAACCTACGTACTCAATTGAATTTCGACCGGAAACGGAATCTCGACCGGAAACCGATCACAGCAATTGAGCGTGTCCGGGTCGCGGGCACATTCGTGAAATGAGCCGGTGATGCAGACGTGGGCGATCGCTCGTCGCGGATTCCGACGATGTGAACAGGTCATCTATCAGACCCGGAGTTGCCAGACATGACGCGCATGATCTCGGGAGTGTTGCCCATTGCACACACTCCGTTTACGGAAGATGATTCCCTGGATCCGGACAGCCTGGAACGCCAATTGAATTGGGCGTATCAACAGGACATCAACGGGTGTTGCACCGGCATGGTCAGCGAGCTATTGAGGCTCTCGGGAGAAGAACGCCGCGAACTGACACGCTTGCTGGTCGAGTTCACCGCTGGTCGTGGCGTGGTGGTCGCCGGCGTCGGTGCGGAGAGTACGCGGCAAGCGTTGCAACTTGCCGAGCACGCGGAACGGGTCGGTTGTCAGGCCGTGATGGCCATTCCCCCGATTTCTACGGCTTTGCCAGCATCGCAACTGTTGGAGTATTTTGATTGTCTGGCGCGCGGTGTCGATCTACCGTTGATTGTACAGGACGCTTCTTCTTATGTCGGACAGCAGATTCCACTGGATGTCTGCCGGGCACTGCTCGACCGATACGGAGCGGAAAAAATCCTGTTCAAACCCGAGTCGAGTCCGGTCGGACCGTGTATTACGGAATTACATGTTGCGACTGAAGGACGCGCCAAAGTCTTTGACGGGTCAGGCGGCATGTACTTGATTGAGTGCTTCCGGCGCGGGCTGTCCGGAACGATGCCGGGCATGGAATTCCTGGCGGCTGTTGTCAAAATCTGGCAGGCCCTGAGGGCCGGAGACGAGCGGACGGCATATCGGATTTACCTGCCACTGTGCGCACTGGTGGCTTTGCAACTGCAGGCAGGCTTGGACGGATTTCTGGCCATCGAGAAGTATCTACTGCACCAGCGGGGGCTGTTCACCACGCCGCGACGCAGACAGCCGCACTTCTGGGACCTGGATACCGCGACCCGCGAAGAAGTGGACCGCTTGATGCGATTGCTCGAGGCCGCGGTGGCGCAGGAAACCGATTGACCGCCACCGTGCGTCGGTCCAGAATTCCGGGACCTCGTCTTGTGTGCGGGGCGATGCACACCAGCCTGAAATTCGGTCAGGCACACGGTATGCTGAGTTTCCGAGTGAAACAGTCCGACTGTGATGTGAAATCAAAGGAATGACGTGGTGAAGGTTTTGCTGACGAACGACGATGGGATTGACGCTCCCGGCCTACACACGTTGGAACACGTGTTGGACTCGCTGGCGACTGCCGTGGTTGTCGCACCCGACCGGCACCTTTCCGGTTGCGGTCACCAGACGACAGTCGATCGGCCTTTAACGCTCACCGAAGTGTCTGCGGGACGGTTTGCCCTGGACGGAACGCCGGCCGATTGTGTTCGTATTGGCTTACAACACCTGGCGACGGATGTGGATTGGGTGTTTTCGGGTATCAACGATGGCGGTAATCTGGGAGTCGATACGTATATGTCGGGGACCGTTGCGGCGGCGCGTGAGGCCGCGTTGTGGGGGCGGCCCGCGATCGCGTTTTCGCAGTACCGCAAACGCGACAGTCAGCTTCGCTGGTTGTCGATCATTCCCATGGTGGAATACGCGTTGGATTGGGTGCTGGGACAGACTTGGGAAGCGGGCACATATTGGAATGTGAATTTTCCGGACACCGAACCACAAGATACGGTGGATCAGAGTCTTCCCGAGTTGGCTGAATGCGATGTCGATCCACACCCGATGGACGTAGCCTATTCCGTCGACGGGAATCGCTATACGTTTCAAGGGTGCTACCAGGAGCGTAAGCGATTACCGGACTTCGACATTCACCGCTGTTTTTCGGGGCAGATCACCGTTTCTCGTCTGCAGATCCCCGGAGCCACTTTGCGGCAGGAATTCAAATCCACCTGACCAATGAATGCCGTTGTGTTGCGCACGGGTCCTGTCGCAGAAGCGGGGTCCACACACGCATTTCGAAACATACTTGCGCGCTGTTCGATCGTTGCCACAGATGGGGGCCAGCCGTCGATCAGTGCAACTGGTTATCGGAATAGCGTTGCCGGCGCGCCCGGCTGAATAGCTGTCGCGTGCGGCTGTCACTGGTGTGGCTGCGGCGCTGCGGGCGCTTCGCGGTTGCTGGTTCGGTTTCGACGACGTCGAATTGCGCGCTGTGTGGCAAATGAGGCTCGGTATTCAGCACCTCTTGTAATTCGGCTGCCACTATGCCGACTCGGCTCCGTCGCGCGTTGGGAGCGTGGGACATTGTCAGGTGGACTTCCTGGCAGAGTTCCAGCAGCTCGTTCCCGATTTCCGATTCCAGATGTTCCGTGCCTTCCGTTTCGGGGCTGGTGTAGTCCCCACGGTGCTGTGGGCTCAGGTTTTGCTCGTAATCACTGAGTGTTGATTGTTCCGGATCATCGGCGACTTGTGACAGACGCTCCAGGCCCGTGGTCGTCACCCAATCTCCAGACGATGCCAGTTGCTCCATGGTCGTGATCGATTCACTGACCAATGGCATGATCTCCTCCAACAGGTTCGGTGTTTCCGCAGGCCGGCTCTCGGGGTGTTGATCTGGTTGACAATCGTTGCTGACCCCGTTGACTTCAGCCTTTGTGCTGGAGGACCACTCACCTCCGATCTCAGCTGAATCCTCGCCACCTGCGCTGTCTGGGATCTGCACCGGCGGCTGGTCTGGAAAGGCGTTGGACGGGTGATCGGAGTGTTGGCCGGCGTCGAGGCTGGCGTAGGGGTCGACCACCTGGCGTTCCCTCACGATTTCTGATTCTGACTGCGTGGTGTCGTCTGTTTCCAGTTCGACACGGTCGGGGACAACTGGGCTTGGTTGGACTGCCGAGGCGGGTGTGTCGATCGCGTCGGGTTGCGCCGGAGCATTGGACGTTGGTTCCCAGGGGGCGATTTGTTCTGATTGATCATCGCCAGAGGGTTGATTGTCTGTTTCGGCTCCAAATTCAAATACGACAGATTCCCCTGCTTGCGGCGCCTCATTGATCGGCTCGGACGGCTGGTCCAGATCTGGGGCCAGGCCGACAGCGGTACTGGACGCCTCGGTCGAATCGGAATCGTCAACTGGCTCCATCGGAATTCCCGCTCCAAATTCAATCGTGTACGAATCGGGTGCGTTCACGTGTTCACCATTGATGGGGGGGGTGGGGACTGGTTGGATGGCATCCGCGGTCGATTCCACATCCGAGGGAGTCGGCATAGATGTCTGGGTATCGATTTGCGGTTGAATGGAATCAGCCGTTGGTGATTCGGGCTGGAGCCGTTTCCGATCGGACTCCGACTCCGGATGCGATTGCGTTGTGGTGGAAGACTCCGCCGGCAGTGCGTTCCACCGCAGCGGAAGTTGTTGGAGGTCTTCGACGGCCTCGCGGATCAATTGTGTCGAGATCGTGTCTTGCTGGGCGATGTATGCCAACGTCAAGCAGTGATCGCACAATTGGTTGAGGCATCGCGGGGATCCGTCGCTGGCATGGCAAATCAGTTCCAGACCCTCTTCGGTCAGGATGTTCGTTGCTGCTGCGCCCGCCTTGTCGAAGTGTTGGATTACGTAGGCCGCCGCATCCTGTCGTCGCAAGGGTTCCAGGACGATTTGGCAACGCACGCGCTGCGACAAGGCCACCAGCGTCGGCTGTGACAGCGTTTCTTCGAGTTCGAGTTGCCCCGACAGCAGCAATCGCACTAAGGGAACGGCGTCCCGAGTCAAGTCGGTCAGAACTCGGAGTTCTTCCAGCAACTGATCCTCCACAAGATGCGCTTCGTCGATGACAAGAACCAACGCTTCCTTTTCTGGAGGCAGCGAGGTGATGGCCGACGTGACGGCCAGTCTCAGTTCGTACTCGGTCATCTGCAGGTAGGGCTGGGCCAGCTGATGCAGAATCGCCTGCAGAATCGACTTCGGGCCGTCAAAGTTCGAATTGCCCAGAAAGATGGTGTGATAGGTGTTTTCGAGTTCAGCGATCACACGGCGGGCGACCAGCGTTTTGCCGAGTCCGGCATCTGCGGTGAGTACAGCGATTCCCTGACCGCTGGTCAGGCAATTCAAGATGGAGTGGACGTGTTCCGGGAAATCTGCGACCGGAATGAAGCAACATGGGTCGGGCGCAGAGCGGAATGGCCGCCACGTCATGCCGAAGTGGGCTTCATACATGCGTCTGATTCCGTTCGTATTCGCATGGTCGTCGGGTAGGAGACGGTCCACAGCGGTCCCGCCGGGCGTGTGTGACGATCCAACGATCCTCGCAATGGACTCAGTTCAATTGATCGAACGGTCACAACTCACTTCTTGAGCATTACCGGAAAGGTCCGCGATTGTCTGTGGACGCCGACAGTTGGAATCGACGGAATGCATGGCGCGCCAAGGGAATCCGTCGACGGCTGGACAGTCGGAGTACGAATGCATCTAATGTTGGACGATTGCGTTGGGATCGCGGTTGTTCTGGCCGAATGATAGGTGAAAGCCTGTCGGGTTTCGACGATGCAGCGGGCCGAATGTGACTTCAATGACCGAGCCGATTTGCTCAAGTCGTTCAGAAGAATTCAGTCGTCGTTCGTCAGTCACCATGCAACCGGATTGATGTGACATCCCGGCGTAATGGAGTGTTTCCCGTTGGACGGAATCATGTGGAATCAACCATGCTGCAACGTATCGCATGAGTCGATGGGTTACCGAAGGAACGGGATCTTCGGGGTTCCAAGACGGACCTGGCTGGCTTGCGGCATTCCTGGGATGGCGGCCGACGTGCATCGTGGTAGTCGCTCATGACGCACAACGACTCGACTCAACCAACCAGCAGCGATCCGATACGGCGTGGATTGGTCTGGCGGTTCCTGCAGTGGGCGCTTGAACTCGTTTTCTGGCTGTGGTTGCGCCTCGCGGTTCGCGGCGTCGAGCGGATCGACGCCGACACGGGCGGATTGATCTTGGCCAATCACCAGAGTTTCCTCGATCCAATGCTGGTGGGCGTGAAACTGCAGCGTCCGGTGAGTTTCCTGGCACGCGACAGCTTGTTTCGGGTGTTTCTGATCGGACGGCTCCTCAAGAAAACCCATGTCCTGCCGATCAATCGGAGACTGGGAAGTGCGTCGAGTATCCGAATTGCCGTGTCCCGGATCGAATCCGGTTGCCTGGTGGGTTTGTTTCCCGAAGGAACGCGAACACGCGATGGGCAAACGGGCGAATTCAAATCGGGGTTCATTGCTGTGCTGCGTCGTGCGCAGTGCCCGGTGTATCCCGTGGGGATTTCTGGTGCATTTCAGGCTTTGCCCCCCGGGGCAATCTTGCCCAGATTTGCCAAGGTGCGTGTCGTTTTTGGCGTGCCGATTCTGTATGAGGAATTGTATCCCTGTCTGGGCAAGGGACAGGAGTCCGACGCGGTCAACCTGCTGCGTGAACGCATTTTGGACTGTCAGCGCGAGGCTGAAGACTGGTGCAATGAGGGTTCGAAGACCGACAATAGTGAACAGGCATTAGAGAAAACTGGCGGAATTCGGCGTGACGGAGGCGGTCCCGATCACACGTGATGCGCCGATCTCCGGTTGCGCCAACAGAGCATGCGACCGCTGATCTCAGCGGGTCTGGTAAGGAGTAAAGTGTGACGCAGAGGATATTGAGTATTTCCGGACTGCGGGGCGTGGTGGGTGACGGTCTGGATCCCGAATTCATCTTGAGATTCGCGTCGGCGTTCGGAACTCTCCTCGACGGTGGTACCGTGATTGTGTCGCGTGATGGACGGGCCACGGGAGACATGCTGCGGCGTGCTGTACTGGCTGGATTGACAGCCACCGGTTGCCAGGTGCTCGACGCCGGAATCGCGACGACGCCAACCTGCGGAGTGCTCGTCGATCATTTTCAGGCGTCCGGTGGATTACAGATCACGGCCAGCCATAATCCCGTCGAATGGAATGGGCTCAAACCATTTTCCGCTGACGGCAGTGTGTTTGACGCGGAAATGGGACGCCGCTTGCTGGCCGTGCTGGATTCCGGAGACTTCTCCTATCGCAAATGGGATCGTGTTGGGGATGTGCAATTGCTGGAGGCTTCCGCAGTTCCTCACCTCGAGCGCGTATGTGATCTGGTGGATGTGTCACTGATCAGGGAGCGTCAATTTCGCGTCGTCTTGGATTGCAACCACGGCTCCGGTGCGGTGGCCGGCCCGCAATTGCTGGAAAGACTTGGCTGTCAGTTTGAGCTGTTGGGCGGTGTTGCGGACGGGAAGTTCGCCCACACTCCCGAACCCATCAAGGCCAACCTGTCGAGTTTATGCGCTGCTGTACGCGACGTCGGAGCGGACGTGGGGTTTGCCCAGGACCCAGACGCCGACCGGCTGGCCATCGTTGACAACACCGGTCGCTATATCGGTGAAGAATTGACGCTGGCACTGGCAGCGGATGTGGTTCTGGCATCGGACAGCGGTCCCGTTGTCGTCAACGGTTCCACCAGTCGCGTGACGGCCGATATTGCTCAACATCACGGCTGTGCCTTCTATCGCTCCTTTGTCGGCGAGGCGCATGTCTGTGCCCAGATGAGAAAGGTCCAGGCTCGACTGGGGGGCGAAGGCAATGGAGGCGTGATCGAACCGAAGGTGGGCTACGTTCGCGACAGTCTGGTGGCGATGGCCTATGTGCTGCAGGGCCTGGCAGCCGGGAATCGCAGCCTGTCCGCATGGGTGGATGTGTTGCCGGAGTATCATATTGTTAAGGACAAATTGCACTGTCCAGGAGACCGAGTGCCACTGGCATGCGATGCTCTACAGGCGCATTATCCGGATGCGACACCCGCGCTGGGAGATGGCCTGCGTCTGGATTGGGACGACTGTTGGGTGCAGGTTCGCGCCAGCAACACCGAACCCGTGATTCGTGTCATTGCCGAAGCGCCGCATCAGACGGATGCCGATGCGCTGTGTGCTGATGCGGTGGACGTCGTTCGCGCCGCGGTGGCCTGAGGGACGCTGCCATTTGGCCTCATCGGCGAAACGCCCCGGGCAAATGCTCCCAACCGGTTCTGCACAAGGACAACATGTTGCCGCCGAGCAACACGGGTCCTCATCTTGTGTGTCCTGCGTGACTTAGTGCGCCCTGACCTGTATCTCGGCCCTGGGATCGTTGTGCAATGGCAACGTGGTCGCGCCGAGCGGCGTGCGTGGGCCGCGCACGCCGCGGATTGCCGGCGATCGATGTAACTCACTCAAATTGTGGTGTTTAAGTTCGGAGTTCTTATCACTTTGTTCAGATAATTTTACACAGACACCGTTTTGGCATTCACGTTGCTTAACACTTCACGCATCCAATACGAAACTCAACAATTCTATTCGAGATGTGGGGAGACTGCCTGATGACGAACTTGATTGCACAACTTTACGCTGATGAGGCGGGTTTCATTGTGTCGGCGGAATTGGCACTGGTCACGACGATTGCCGTTCTGTCGATGATTGTTGGCCTGTCGGAAGTGGCACATGCCGTCAATCAGGAATTGGAAGACGTGGCGGCGGCCTTCGGCGCGCTCAACCAGACTTACCATTATTCAGCGATCGACGGACACCATTCGCGAATGGCAGGAACCTGTTTCCAAGACAACGCAGACGACTGCGATGGCGAATGGGATGTCATGGCAAGTTACGCGACACATGAGAATCAACCGTGGTAGAGTTCGCGTCCTGAGAGAATGGGTGGTACAGCAGCCCCCCGGAACCGAGTTGGGATGGTCCCTCTCGGTTTCTTTTTTTGTGACGCACCCTGTCGACCGCTGCTCATTTCCGATTCGAGAGTGACCACAATTCGAAGTCATCCACAATCGACTTCGAAGCCTCCTTGTTCGGAGAGAACTTGGATCGCAGCTCTTCAATTTGCTCGCTGTCCAAACCGCGTGCACGCCACCAATTCGCATTGGTGAAGTCGGTCGATTCCAGGTTGGCATTTCCCAGGTGCGTCAGTGCCAGATTCGTGTCTGCCAGGATCGCTGCTTCCAGATTGGCCGATCGGAGATCGGTTCCAGTGAAGTCGGATCCCGTGAAATCGGCCATCAATAAATGGGACTCCGACATGTCTGCGAGAACCAGGCTGGTGTTCTTGACAGTGGCTTGATCGAGCGAAATCCCGCGCATGTTGCCATTCCGTAGAATGGCATTGCTCAACTGAGCTTTGAGCAGATCTGCCTCGATGAGTACTGCGCCTGTCAGATCGCAATCATCGAAGTTCGCGGCCGTGAGCACACAGTAGGACAGGTCGGATTTCGAGAGATCGGAATTTGCGAAACTGGCATATCGAAAGTTGGCGTATGTCAGCACCACACCCTGGAGTGTCGAATCTTCGAGATTCAGTTGGGAAAAATCTGCGCTCCGCCATTCCGTGTTGCCGTTGGCGATGAGCGCCATCAAAGCCGCCTTCTTTTCCTCCGGAGATGACTCGTTGTGACACACGATCCAGAAATGACGCTGTTTGGAAGTCAGTGAAATCCGGTTCAGCTGCTGATTCATGATCCAGATGTTGCCACACATCAATGCGATCAGTGTGACCAGGGTGAGGCCGCCTGCCAGCCACCACCCAACCCCGCTTCGATTTGGTGTGGCAGCGACCGGTGCGGCAGCATCCTGTTGAGTGTCGTTTGATGGGGTGTCATGTGATTCGGTCATGCTCGATCAGCCGGCCAGACGAGGGATTTGTTGAGAAGTGGTTTCGTACAGCATTCTGGAACTGCGCAACCCATAACCCAGCCGAGGGGTTTGAGTTGCTTCGACGCATTTGTGGAACTGTTCGACGTCCTGTGATAACTTTGCGGATCTCTGCTCACTTCGCAATCAACGCCGCTCTTTTACCGGAATCACGTGTTGATTGTCTATCCAATCTCAGCTAGTTTTTTATCGTATGTGTTGGGGCGGAGCCCGCATTGAGAAAGATGTCACCGGAAAGTTATCGGATTGAGGCGGAGATTGTAAGTCGCTAAATTTCAGGGAGTTAGCAGTTATTATGACGAACCGTGATGATGCGACGCATTCCTCGGAACACGATGCGGCACCGCCCGTTGCCAGCACGGCGGACAACTCAGAGCAACGAGCCGCATCGCGCGGTTGGCGTCGCGTGGTGTTTCCGCTGTTGGCTGTTGGTCTGGGACTGGCCGTAGTTGCGAGTTTGGAATTGCTGTTGTGGGCCTTCGACATTGCGGATCCCGGAGACGTTCAGGATCCGCTGGTGGGATTTGGGCAAACACGGTCGCTGTTCGAACTCGGTCGCGAAAAGGAGCGGTATCAGACGGCGGCATCGCGTTCGACTTATTTTGGAACGCAACAATTCCCAGTGAAGAAACCGAGAGGACAGTTTCGCGCGTTCTGCCTGGGGGGCTCGACCGTGCGTGGACGCCCCTATCGGACAGAGACGTCCCTGGCAAAATGGTTGGAATTGGAACTGGCGGGACGTTGTCCGGATCGCGACTTTCAGGTTGTCAATTGTGGAGGTCTGTCGTACGCCAGCTATCGGCTGGTTCCCGTCTTGAGAGAAGTTCTGGAGTATGAACCGGACTTGATTGTGCTGGCTACCGGCCACAACGAGTTCCTGGAAGACCGGACGTTTCAGGACATCAAGGCGCGTTCCGGCGCGAGACGCTGGTTGGAGGAACGCGTGTTTCGCTTGCGATTGGCCCGGTTGATCGGCCAACTCAAGAGTCCACAACGACCGGCGAAAGGAAAAGCAAAGGAATTGCCTAAGGACGTCGAAGCGACACTCGACGAAGCCAGCGGGTATGCCTCCTATCACCGCAATGAAGCTTGGCGGAGCAACGTGGTGGAACAATTCGACACGTCGCTCAACACGCTTGTCGATATGTGCCGCGATGCCGGAGTCCCTCTGGTGCTTGTGCAATTGGGATGCAATCTTCGCGACTGTCCCCCGTTCAAATCAGAACACCGTGACGCTTTGAAACCCACAGACGAACAGCAGTGGCAGCAGGCCTTTGAAGCCGGGACCAAAGCCGAGGAGCATGATATTCCCGAAGCCCTGGCGCATTACCGGCGCGCCGAGAAGTTGGATGACCAATTCGCCTTATTGCAGTTCCGCATGGCCCAGTGCCTCGATTTTCTAAGAGAATTCGACGCAGCGCGTGCCGCCTACGTGCGTGCTGTGGAACTCGACATCTGCCCGCTCCGCAAGTTACCCATGGTCGGGAAAATCCTGGCTCGTACCGCCCGGCAAGCCCAAGTGCCACTGGTGGATGCGGAATCTGCAATTCGCCAAAGCAGTCAGGACGGAATCCCGGGCTTTCGTGAATACGTCGATCACGTACATCCCAGTATCGGAATGCACCAGCTGATCGGGCGTTTGGTTGCGGAACAGGTGATTGCTCAGGGATGGGTCACCGCGTCCGGTGACTGGCCGAAAGGAACCCAGGCCGAGTGCCGCCACCAGGTGTTTCATCAGCACTTCAAAGATCTGGGACCCACGTATCTGTCCAATGGTTCGCGGCGACTTGGCTGGCTGGAAGACTGGGCTCGGCGCCACCGATTGTCGGATGAGACGATTCCCTTGGATGTCAGAGGATATCTGCACCACGGTCATCGCCAGTTGGGATTTGGACGTGTTTCCGCCGCCTGGGATTTGTATGTGATGGCGGTGGAAGACGACGCATCGCAGACCGCGGAATTGTTGAATCACGCACGGTTTCTGGTGCAGCAGGGCCGCCTGAAACTGGCCCGTGCCCTGCTGGAACGGTTGAATGAGGGCAAGGTCTCGGCCGAGGTGCGTGAGGCAGCAGCCTTTGCCTTATTGATCATCGCTCGGGAACTGGACGACGCGCAGGAGGCCGAACACATCGAGGCCGAGTACGGTTCACGCCTACAAGAGGTGTCTGCCAGGATGCCCGAGTGGAACGCGTTGGATTCCGATACGCTGCTCCGATGAACGACTCGAGTCCAGCTGCTGTCGCTGCCGACCGGGGCCAGCTTGCTGCGGCCGATCAGGTGCGGCCGATCAGGTGCGGCCGATCAGGTGCGGCCGATCAGGTGCGGCCGATCAGGTGCGGCCGATCAGGTGCGAATGTGGGCCCGCTTCTGTTTGCGGGCTTTGGCGCTGGCCGGCCGGCGGCCGTGGTTGGCTTTCTTGAGTTTGCGTTGCGTTTTGGCCATTGCGCGCCTCGGGCAGAATAGGGCTCAGGAGTGTCACACGGGGTCGATTATAGTCAGTTGTGATGCGGATGCAACGGCGAGACGGCTTCGACGCCTTCACAGAGGGTTCCCGATCCGTGTGTGTCGCTCAACCCGCTGAGAATATCCGCGAAAATGGAGCAAAATGGCTGTGGTTGACGGTACGATCCGGCTGCCGCTGGCGATCCGTGACCTGTCGAGTGATCCAGATCACCCCCATGTTGCTTCAGGAGTTCTGGTACAGTCGATGTTCCTGAATGTAGATTTCGACCGCTCGAGGAACGAGATAACGAATGCTCAGCCCGCGGCGGACACGTTGCCGGATGTCGGTCGCGGACACACCAATGCCGGGGATCGACACGTGTTGAATGCGCGACACAACCCGTTCATCCAGACTTGCAGGGATTGGCGGCGGTTGGCTGCTGCCCCGGTTGACCGCTACGAGCTGTGCCAGTTCGGCAATCCGCTGGGGCGACCGCCAGTTGGGCAGGTCGCACAACGAGTCGCCACCGATGAGAAACGTCAGTTCGGCCTGTGGGTGCTCGGTGTGCACCTGTTCCAGTGTGTCCACGGTATAGGCCACACCCTCACGCTCACACTCCATGGTGTGTACAGAAAACTGCGCGTGGCCGGCGATGGCAAGCTGCAGCATCGCGACGCGATCGGCGTCCGGTGTGAGCTGGCTGGCGTCTTTGTGGGGAGGGATTCCCGTGGGCAGGAACCACAGAGCATCGAGCTGGCAGGCGTCCAGGCAGTTTTCGGCGAGGATCAGGTGCCCCAGGTGCACCGGATCGAATGTGCCTCCCAACAGGCCCAGCTTCATGAAAGGTCTCTTTTCTCGCGATCGTCTTGAGGCTTGAGGATCGTGGTATGGACTGGTGACCGTGGCTGTACCCGTGGGTCACGGAAATCTGGACTCCGATTGGCTGGAGTCCTCCGGCGACACAGAGTACCGTGGCGGGGAGTACTCGGAAAGGTCTGATCTCTGGCGGCGCGACGGTTTCAGGTCGACGCGTCAGGTCAACGTGAGTTCCGAGTCCGCGAACCAGGAACGGTTCAGGGAATGGAATGCCAATTTGAACGACCGGCAGCAAAACCTGTTTGAGTCGCACGAGCCGTCGACGGATCCCTGGGAATCCGCAGCCGAACGCGATGCATGCACAGCGCAAGTGGTTTTCAATCACCCATTGACGACGGTATTTGAATACCTTGTGCCCGATGCATTGCGGGAACAGGTGTGTGCCGGGCAACGGGTCCGCGTGCCGTTCGGACGCGGCAACCGCTCGATGGTCGGCTTTTGCGTGGGCGTCGGAACGGGAAACGCATCCCAGCGGTCGCTCAAGACCCTGGATGCACTCGTCGACCCGCGCCCCTTGCTGGGACGTCGGATGTTGGAGTTGACGCGGTGGATCGCGCAACGGCAACTGTGTGGCTGGGGGCAGGTTCTGGAAACCGTCATACCGGCTGGCGTCAAGAAGCAGTCCGGAACTCGGCTGGTCACTGTGTTTCAATTGGCTTCCGATGTGCCGGCTGGTTCGATCGAGCTTGAGTTGCCCGCGAAACAACAGGCCGTATTTGATATTCTGCAAGCGGCCCAGGCGCCGATGCGAGGTGACGCATTGGCACGCGCCGCCGAGTGTGGAAGCGGGCCCATTCAGGCATTGCGATCCAAGGGACTGATCGTCTCACGACGTGAGCGAGTGGACGCGTTTTCGAGTGAATTCGCGGCGGTTGAACGCGAACCTGATTTGAC